>ERZ795054.1166-NODE-1166-length-26113-cov-8.289662_pt1 | contig 26113 bp, 23 predicted proteins | sample MGYA00375138_ERZ795054 | MGnify/ENA primary metagenome ERZ795054 (study PRJEB30183, sample SAMN05720215) | anaerobic digester metagenome | isolation source: active sludge of municipal wastewater-treating anaerobic digesters | place: USA | collected 2014-12-23 ... | reverse complement strand
CATCCACAAGCCAAGGGATAGGCACAAAACCAAATGCTTCTTCATGGGATCATCCTTCTTCCTAAATCCGGGATTGGCTTAAGGCTTGGTTTGGCGGGCGGGAGGTGTCGACGGATGCTTCGCCGGTTTGCTGGGCGGATTGAGGAATCGACGCGCGGCCTCCTGCTGTTCCGCTGTCAAGCCGCGCGGACGATTTCCCACTGCAAGAAACTCTTCGGCAGCGGCCTGCTGGCTCGCATTTAATGCCTGAGGGCCTTTGGGCATAATCAGCGCTTCGGCCAAACGCTCCTTCTCTTGGGCGGTCAAGATGCGCTGATGTTTTTCCGGATGCAGGATGCCCTCCCGCGCTGCCGCAGTGAGGACATGGGACGGGGCGGTCGGCGCAAGCTGAGCTAAGGTTGATGCACTGAAGCAAAGCAATGTGAAATACAGGCTAGTTTTGTTCATAGAAAAACCAACAATTAGGGTGGCTTAAACGTCTTACCCGGCGCATTCATTGCATCGGGCCATCCTGATCTACAACGTCGAGTCCGTCCCGGCCTGAATCTCCCTCAAGCACGTCTCCCGGGGCGGGAATTGGACTCGATAGGCCTTTCGCCTCGAACTGTTGGAGACTTTTAAAAAAAAACAGCGCAAGGATAAAATGAAAATGTTTTGCAGGTCCTTTAAAAACAGGTTTGGCTGGGGACAAACAAATCCGCCGAGTACCGCCTCCGTCCCCCCCGGGCAGTGTTCATTTCGCAGCACCAACCTGAGGCGACTAATGCTGCGGAATAACTTCCGCGCTCCGTTGCACAGGGGTTCTGTCTTACAGCCGAACCAGCATGGCGGAATAAATTCCGCGCTCCGGCCTGCGGTAACCATCCCGCTTGCACGTGACAAGCGGAATAACTTCCGCGCTCCGTTGCACAGGGATTCTGTCGTGCAGCCGAACCGGCGTGGCGGAATGAATTCGGCGCGCCGGTCTGCGGCATCGGCCCGGCGGTGCTAGTCCGAGGTGAGTTCTGGCCGCCTACCGGATCCACACGAGGGTCACGCCTTCGTTGGTCGCGTTCAGGTCGGGATCCCCGCGCAACTCGGGCACCGTCTCCAGGAGGCTGAGGGCGACCGGTTCGAACACCGACCAGCGCTCGCCCGCCACAAAGTCCTTGATTGCCCCTTCCTTTTTTCTCAGAGCGAACGATTTCCTCAGGCCATGGCACAAGGTGCCCCCTTTGCCGGAAGAACCGTAGCCGTGAATGATCTTCAGCACGCGCAGGCCGTCGCGTTTAGCCCCTTTCAATTCCCGGATCACGCGTCGGCGCGCCTCTTCGAGTGTCGGAAAGTCCGCCTCGAGGTTGATGGTTTTCACGATCGCCATGGTTTGTCTTCCCTGAGTACGGCTTGAAGTCGATGAAATCAAGCGGCAATCGCAACATCCAAGATCAGCGCGAAAGGGATTCCCCAGAAATCGAATCGCAAATCAACGCCCGTGTTTGCGGATAGAATCGGAGGCGCACGCCAGGCCTATTTCCGGACATCCCATCGATTTTCCAGAAAGTTTTTTGGCCTTCCATTATTGGCGTGGATCAGCGTCCATTCGCGGTTAAGGATCGGTGCAAAAATAAATTCCGGTTTTTTTGCACAAACCCTAAGTTGATTGATGCGGGGATTTCAAGGAGTTGCGCCGATTCGGAAAAACCTTATAGTCATCCCATCGGAGTCTCGAGACCATGAATGGAAAAAAGCATCTGATGTTGATCATGACGGGCATTGTGTTATCCGCGACCTCGGAACCGGCGGCAGCGGCTGCCTCTTTAAAGATCTTGAAGGATTTTGAGCCGGCGGCTCAGAAATTCGGGTTGGTTCTTGTGGCGCCCGAATTTGAAACCGCGCCGGAACAGTTAAGACAGTCGGTGACGGCGGCCATCGCCCAAGGGAACATGCGGTTGGACGCCATTGGCAAGCTGTCGGAGCGGGAAGCGACCTTCACCAATACCGTCCGGGCCTTGGATGATTTGGGGCACGAGGCGGAGAAAGTGGCCAGCCGGGTGGAACTGCTCAAGGAAACCAGCACCAGCGCGGCGGTTCGTGAGGCGGCGACCGAATCGATCAAGTCCTTCCAGGAATGGGCGGTGGGATTGGTGTATCGCGAAGACGTCTACCGCAGCGTCAAGGCTTATGCCGATACCCGCCCGGCTTTGGATGGCGAAGACGCCCGGCTCCTGGAGGAAACCTTGCGAGATTATCGCCGGGCGGGACTACATCTGCCGTCCGCCGAACGCGAGGAAATTGAGCGCCTGCGAAAAGAGGAAGCCCGTTTGTCGACGGATTTCCAGGTGAATATCACGCGGGCGCAGGCGCCGGTGAAGTTCAGCCGCGCCGATCTGGAGGGCGTGCCGGAGAGCTTTCTTCTAATGCAAGGGATCAAGACCGGCGACGACGAATACACGGTGATGGCCAATATCACGTTCCATTTTCTGGCGATCCAGGAAAATGCCCGGCAAGAAGCGGTGCGACGCAAGCTTTTTGAGATTCGCTGCAATCTGGCCCGCGAAGTGAACCTGCCCGTCCTGCAGCGGCTCGTCGAACTGCGGGATCGCATCGCTCGCAAGTTGGGCTACGCCAGCTGGGCCGATTACCAGATCGAACCCCGAATGGCCCGCAACGCCAAAACCGCCATCGATTTTCTCGAACAACTCAAAACAGGCCTCCAACCCAAGTTCGACGCCGAGCTGGCCGAGTTTCAGAAGCTCAAGGCCGCCGAGACCGGCGATCCCAATGCCCGCATCCATATTTGGGATATGGCCTATTACATGAACCAGCTGAAAAAACAGCGTTACACCGTGGATGCGGAGCAACTGCGGGTTTTCTTCCCTTACGACCGCGTCCTGAACGGCATGTTCGCCATTTACCAGGAGATTTTCGGACTGAAGTTCGACGAGGTCATGCCGCCTTACAAATGGATTGACGACCTCAAGCTTTATGCCGTCTCGGACGCCGCCACCGGCGAACCCCTCGGGCTGTTCTATCTCGATATGTTCCCCCGGCCCGGGAAGTTCAATCACTTCGCCCAATTCGGCCTGATCAGCGGCAAACAACTCCCGGATGGACGCTACCAAAGACCCGTGGCAGCCCTGGTCTGCAACTTTCCCCCGCCGCAACCGGACAAGCCGTCCCTCCTCAAGCACGACGAGGTGGAGACACTGTTTCACGAGTTCGGTCATGCCATTCATACGCTCGTGACGCGGGCCAAGTATTCCCGTTTCGCGGGCACCAGCGTGCCTCGTGATTTCGTCGAGGCCCCCTCGCAGATGCTCGAGAACTGGATTTGGGACAAGGCCGTGCTCGATCGTTTCGCCGCCGATTACCGGGATCCAGCCCGCAAGATCCCCCAGGAGATTCTGAGCAAACTTGAAGCCTCCCGGCTGGCGGTCGAGGGATCCAGATATCGCCGGCAGCTTTCCTTCGGGCTCACCGATTTAACGCTCCACAGCCAGGTAAAGGATGGAGCGGGCATCGACGTGCTTCCGCTCTCGAACCGCCTGCTGTCCGAGGTCTATCTTCCCATGCCCGAAGGGACGGCCTTCGTTGCCTATTTTGGCCACCTGGCCGGATACGACGCCGGCTATTATGGTTACGCCTGGGCCGACGCCATCTCGGCGGATATGGCCACCGTTTTCGAGTCGGCGTCCCTCAAGTATTTGGACAAAACGGTCGGGCTCAAATTACGCCGCGAAATCTACGAGCCCGGCAATTCCCGCGACGTCAACGAATCCATCCGCCGGTTTCTGGGGCGCGACCGATCCCTGCAACCGTTCCTGAAACAGATCGGGGTGAAGTAACCCCGTTTTTTTCGATGGACGAGACTTGTGGGATGGGGGATTCTATGCCCCATATATGAAACCCAATTCCAAGAGCTTTTTTTCCATCCTGGCCGTTTTGGCGGCCCTGCAGATCTGTGTGACCGTGTCTGCCGCCGAGAAGAAACCCCTCCCGAGCCTCAAACCGGCTGACCTCCAAAAAGTGGAAGCGGCCCTGCCCGGTTCCGCGTCCGCCAAACCCGCCAAGGCCCGCAAAATCCTCGTCTTTTCCCGATGCGAAGGCTTCGTTCATGGCGAAGCCATCGTGGTAGGCAACAAGGCGATTGAACTCATGGGCCAAAAGACCGGCGCTTACACGACCGATTTCAGCGAGGATTACGCCGCCTTTGAGCCCGACAACCTGGCGAAATACGACGCCATTATCCTGAATAACACCACCCAGCTTAAATTCCCGGATGACACCAAGAAAAAGGCCTTCCTGGATTTTGTGAAGAACGGCAAGGGCATGATTGGCATCCATGCGGCCACCGATAACTTCTATGATTGGCCGGAAGCCGCCAGCATGATGGGCGGTTTGTTTGACGGACATCCCTGGAATGCCAATGGGACCTGGGCGTTCAAACTCGATGATCCCAAGCACCCCCTGAACCAGGCCTTTGAAGGCAAGGGATTCAAGCTCAAGGACGAAATCTATCAGTTCAAAGAACCCTATACCCGAGCCGACCGCACCGTTTTGGTCACTCTGGATCTGTCGGATCCGGTCACCGGCGGCATTAAGAACGGCGTCAAACGCACCGACGGCGATTTTGCCATTGCCTGGATCAAGAAATTTGGTCAAGGCCGTGTGTTCTTCTGCGGCTTCGGCCATGCCGGCAATGTGTTCCAGGAACCCGCCATGCTGCGCTTTATCCTGGATGGCACCCAATACGCCCTGGGCGATTTCAAGGTCAAAGACTGAGCCCAAGGCCCCAAGGTCACCTCGGATTCGGTCTGAGGGAGCTCAGTTCGATCCCAGAAAGGATCACGAGCGGGGACTCAAGCCGCCTGTAGACTTGGGTCCTTGAGCCTTTCCACCCGCACCAAAAGAGCGAGGTTGGCCGGTCTCAATTAAGGAGAATTACAATGTTACTCGTGGATTGTTGAGGCTTTTTATGGCTCAAAAGCGCTTTCCCAAGGTGCGGGCTGTCCTTGTTCTTTCCGCGGTTCTCGTCGCCTCCGCCATCCATCTTCCCGGCCAGGGATCGCTCCCCGCAGCCAAGCCGATCCCCCGCCTCCAAGCCCTGCCCCTGCCCCTGGATCAAATCTCGTTTGAGCGGGACGGCCTGGAATTGACGCGTTACTACTACGCCACAAATCTCAACCGGCCATTTCTGCATCCTATCAACGGGCCATCCGGAATTTCTTTGACCCGGATGGGACATCCGCGCGACCCACAATCCCACAAACATCATAATTCCGTGTGGATCTCGCATCAGTCGGTCCATGGCGTGAACTTTTGGGAGGACGGAGGCGCGGGCACGATTGCGCACCAGACCTTGGAGGAAATCGAAGACGGCGATGAAACCGCCCGGGTGCGAGTTCTGAATGCGTGGCGGACAGGCAACAAAATCCTGCTCTGGGAACACCGCCAGCTCACGGTGAAAACCCTGTCCAGCAAGGAATGGTTGTTGGTGATCGATTTGCGGTTCGAGACCAAGGAAACCGAGATTATTCTGGGCCAGACAGCCTTCGGCCTGTTGGGAGTTCGGATGGCCAAGACGATTGGGGTGCGGGACGGCGGCGGCATAATCCGGAACTCGGAAGGCGGCACGAACGAGGCCGGTGCATTCCGTAAACCCGCCCGATGGGTCGATTATTCCGGCCCCATCACCTCAACCGCCCTGGAGGGCATCACGCTGATGGATCACCCGTCCAATCGAAATCATCCCTCGGTGTTCCATGTCCGGGAGGACGGGTGGATGGGCAGCGCCCTGACCTATGGCGGGGAAATCAAGATCACACCAGAACAACCCCTGGCGTTGCGCTACGGCTTATATGTCCATGCCACCGTGCCCGCCAAAGAGACTATCGACCGTGTTTTCCGTGAGTTCGCCGGGATGAAAAACGAATAAAACGCCTGGAAACGGCGCAAAGCACTGTTACCAGCTTCGCTCAAGGATCTGTGTAAAACCAGCAGCAATCTGCCCGTCGGATTCTTTTACAGTATCTGCAGATTCATGCATGTGCTTGTGGTCAAGTCTCTTAAACGAAAATGTCATTGCCGGATCTTCTGTATTCGTCGTTTGGCTGCGTCAATATTCCTTACAGATTTGATCTAGATCTGAGGCGGAATAGGACATTTCGTTTTTGATTTGTAGTTGTCGATAAACATTTTACATAAGTTTGGCAGCTATTCAGAATCATCGTGGTCATCATTATGCTTTTATTTTTCCGTTTTGAAGTAGGGAAGGCCAATCCATCTCATCGCACGATGATCCGTTCGATGAGAGGGCCATTGAAGTGTCAGAAAGGAAAGGAACAACATATGATCGGGAAAATCTCAGCTGTGATAACGGCAACCACCATTCTTTTCTTGGGGTCAAATGCAGTCCAGGGAGCGAAGTTGACCTTTGACGATCTTATAACGGGACAGACTTCTTATGGATTTGATGGGGATGCGGATTCAATTGATGATGTCATTTTCAGCACTGTTGATCCGGCTGGATTCAACACAATCGGTCCAGGCCCTAATATGACATATATCAACGAGCCTGGTCTTGAGGGAACGGCTTTGTTGGCAACCGACCTTAGAGTCGACTTCACCTTTGGAGCGGCTGCCTCATTGAAGTTTGGATTTGCCCTGGATTCATTCGGTGACGACAAGACGGCTGGTTACCCTTACGCGGAGTTTAAGGTCTACGACACCGGCGATACTCTCATCGCGTCACAAAAAGTCGATGGTTACTACACAGCCATCGACGGCGGTTTTAGCACATACCCAGAGGGAGAAATTTCCGTAACTTTTTCTGGACTGGCCGCGTATGCGACCTTTGATTTTCAGTCCGATTATGGCCGTTTTATTATCGACAATTTCGAAGGCACCTTCGGCAGCACTGAAGATCCGCCGATTCATACAACCCCGGATGGAGGATCGTGCCTCATGTTATACGGATTAGCGTTCTTAGGTTTGGGAACAGTCCGCCGGTTGTTGCGTCAGGAGTGATCCGATGAACGAATCAATGGCTTTGGGTTCGCCGGATTGATGAATCGTCGATTACTGGGGTTCTCGCGCTGAATTCCATTTTTTCCAACTGGCCACCCTCGGCGCGCGCACGTCGAGGATGGCCGTTTGTTATCCACTCATCATTGAAATTCTGCCGATTGGTTTATGGCAGCCTTCGGAGCGTCCGCGGCGCATGTCACGGGAGGGACAGACGGACTTTTTCCTCTCGTCAGTCGGCTCTTGCTCGGGCATGATGCGCCGCCTATGAACAAACCTGTTTCGCGTTTTGGCTTTACCCGCCGTCAATTTATTACGGCGTCCAGCGCCGCCTTGATTGCCCCGATGATTGTTCCCTCCCGCGTCCTGGGGGGAGAGGGAAAAACAGCACCCTCTGAACGCATCACCATGGGCGTCGTGGGATGGGGCATGCAGGGGCCGGGGAATACCCATGGTTTTCTGACCCAGAAAGACTGTCAAATTCTGGCGGCTTGCGATCTCGATAAACAGCACCTGGCGCAGGCCGTCGATACCGTCAACGGCCACTACAAGAACAAAGACTGCAAGGCCTACCACGATTACCGCGAGCTCATGGCCCGAAAAGACATCGACACGGTGATGATCGCCATTCCCGACCAGTGGCACGCGATGGTGTCCGTCGAGGCGGCTCGGCAGAAAAAGGATATTTACGGGGAAAAACCGCTGGCCCGCACCATTGCCGAGCAGCAGGCCATCGTAAAGGCCGTTCAGAAGCATAAACGCATCTGGCAGACCGGTTCCTGGCAGCGTTCTCAGCCCAATTTCCACAAGGCCGCCGAGATCGTTCGCAACGGTTTGATCGGAAAACTGACCCGCGTCGAGGTGGGGCTCCCCTCGGGTCACCACGATTTCGCAGGCACGGCAAGCAAGAACAAGGTCACCAATCCCCCGGAACATTTGGATTACGATTTCTGGATCGGCCCCTCCAAGATGATGCCTTATATCGAGGCCCGCGTGCACATGAATTGGCGCTGGCACTATAACACCGGAGGCGGACAACTCCTCGATTGGATCGGCCACCATTGCGATATCGCCCACTGGGGGATGGACTGTGACGGTTCCGGGCCGACGGAAATCGAGGGCCAGGGTGAATTCCCGCCGGAAGACGCCATGTGGAACACCTGCACCAAGTATCGGATCACCGCCCAATACCCGCAAGACATCACCATGATCATCGCCGGCGGGCACGGCGACATTCGCGGCGGCACAAAATGGATTGGGACTGACGGTTGGGTGTGGGTGGACCGCGGCGGATTTGATGCCTCTAACAAGGAATGGAAGGACTGGGACCGCGTTCCTGAAAACCAACGCAAAGTCAGCCTGTATGAATCCTCGAGCCACGGGCGCAATTTCCTGGACTGCGTCAAATCACGAAAGCCAACAATCACTCCCGTCGAAACGGCCCATCATTCCGCCATTCCGGGCCACCTGGGCCTCATTGCCATGATGGTCGGACGTAAAATCAAGTGGAACTCGAAACGGGAAGTCATCGTCGGTGATGCCGACGCGTCGAAATTACTGACCCGCTCCTATCGGGCTCCCTGGAAATTGGCCTGAGACGGCCAACGGATCTCTTTTGCATCTCAAGGCGGTGTGAAAACGGCGTGTGTGCCGTGATGATGCCGCCTTGAATCGTTTCAGGACCGGACGAGGTTTTCAGAGGCCGGATGGCTGGGAGCCAACTCAATCCCGCGTCAGGATGTTTTCGTAGACTTTCATGTACTCCCGGGCGGTGCGTTCCCAGGAGAAATCCTGATTCATCCCATTATTGCGGTAGTGTTGAAGCAGGTCTCGATGCTGGAAGAGTGCGAGGGCTTTGCGCATGGCATGAGCCAGGGCCGACGACGAATACACATCGAACTTGATGCCGTTTGCGAGGGCGGCGTTTTCCCGGACATCGATCACAGAATCATCCAATCCTCCTGTGGCCCGCACGATGGGGACGGTTCCATACCGCAAGCTGTACATCTGGTTCAGTCCACACGGTTCAAAATGGGACGGCATGAGAAAGAAATCGCTCGCGGCTTCGATACGGTGCGGCAAGCCGTGGTCATATCCGGTTCGAACGGCGACCTTGTGCGGATAGCGCCGAGCCAGATCCAACAAGGCCGACTCGAACTCAGGCAATCCCGCTCCGAGGGACACGAACTGCAAGTCGGCGGCCACCATTTCCTCCAGAGCGCCGAGCAGAATGTCGATTCCTTTCTGGTGCACCAAGCGCCCAATATTGCCAAAGAGCGGGATCTGGGCATTCACCGGCAGGCCAAACTCCTTCTGAAGCGCGAGTTTCTCGGCGGTTTTGCCTGACAAATCGTCTTTATGGTACGCGTTGTGGAGGTTCGGATTGTGTTCGGTGTTCCACTCGGTGTAATCGACTCCGTTCAGGATTCCAGTCAACAAATGATCCTGTTGCCGCAAGATCCCGTCCAGGCCGAATCCGAGCTCTGGAGTGGTGATTTCGCGGGCGTAACGGGGGCTCACCGTTGTCAGGCCCTGGGCGTGACCAATGCCGGCTTTGAGGCAATTGACTCCGCCGTGGAATTCCACGCCTTCCATGCTGAAATAGCTCCAAGGCAGATTGGTCAAACCAAAGGTGGAGGCTGGAAACTGACCTTGATAGGCCAGGTTGTGAATGGTGAGGCAAGTCCGGGGAGGTCGCAGCCATTTGTCCCGCTGTTTTTGGTCCTGGATCAACAAGGGCACGAGGGCCGTCTGCCAGTCGTGGAGATGAACCACTTGAGCGCGCCACGGCAGATACCGCGCCAGGTTAACGACCGCTTTCGAAAAAAATACGAACCGCTCTGCGTTGTCGGGATAGTCGCGACCGTGTTCCTGGTAGAGCCCCGGCCGTTCGAAAAAGCCCGAGTGCTCGATGAAATACACCGTTAATCGATGGGCCGGTTGCAGCACACAAACCCGGCCCGATACCAGATGTGAATCAAGGGGCAATTCCAGTTTCCAATCCAATCTCTGCAATTCCGGATGACGGGCTCGAATACTTGAATACAAAGGGGTGACCAGGACGACCTGGCAGCCGGCGTGCGCCAGATACTTGGCCAGCGCTCCCACCATGTCAGCCAAGCCCCCTGTCTTGGAGTAAGGGTAAACTTCGCTGCTGGCCAACAACACTTTCATTCCGAGATCTACTTCGGTTTTCGGCTCTGTTTCTTAAGGCCCGATTTTGTCCGCGCGCAGATACGGTCGCAACGGCTCGGGAATCATCACGCTTCCGTCCGCCTGCTGATGCGTTTCCGCCAGGGCCACAAACAGCCGAGCCAACGCTGTCCCGCTCCCATTCAGGATGTGCGGAAACCGGTTTTCGCCCGCCGCGGTCTTGTAGCGCAGATTCATGCGACGGGCCTGGAAATCCTCGCAGTTCGAGCAACTCGAAACCTCCAGGAACTGACCCTGACCCGGAGCCCATACTTCGATGTCGTAAGTTTTGGCGCTGGCAAAGCCCATGTCGCCCGTGCACAACTGGATCACCCGATAATGCAACCCCAGTTGTTGCAGGACCGCCTCGGCATGGGTCACCATCTTCTCGAGTTCTTCGAAGCCTTTCTCCGGAACGACAATCTTGATCAGCTCAACCTTGTCGAATTGATGCACTCGAATCATGCCGCGCGTCCCCACCCCCGCGGCGCCCGCCTCGGCCCGGAAACAAGGGCTGTAGGCGCAATAATAAACCGGCAAGTCACACTCCTTCAGGATTTCTTCGCGATGGATGTTGGCCACAGGGGCTTCGGCGGTCGGCACCAGATAAAGCTTGCCCAGGGTCGATCCGTCCATGCCCTCCTGGGCGGCGTAAGCCTGGTCGGTGAACTTGGGAAACTGGCCCACCCCGGTCATGCATTCCCGGCTCACCAGGAATGGCGGTGAAACCTCGGTATAACCATGCTGGTAAACATGCAGGTCCAGCAAAAACTGGATCAGGGCGCGCTCCAGGCGCGCTCCCCAATGGGTGTACAACAAAAAACCGCTGCCGGTCAGCTTCACGCCCCGGGCAAAATCCACGAGCCGAAGTCGTTCGCACAGCTCGATGTGAGTCTTGGGCTGAAAAGCAAAAGCCGGCGGCTGGCCCCAAACGCGAACCAGGGGATTGTCTTCGGCGCTCCGCCCCACGGCCACACTCGCATGCGGCAGATTGGGCAATCGCAGCAATAACTCGTCCCTCTTCTGTTCGGCCTCGCCAATCTGCCGGTCCAAGACCGTGATTTTATCGCCAATTTCACGAGTCTCCCGCTTCCGAGCCTCGGCTTCCTCCAGCTTTTTTTGCGCCATCAGGGCGCCGATTTCCTTGGAGACCCGGTTTCGCTGGGCCTTGAGGCTTTCCACCTCGCTCAATCCCTTCCGTCGTTGCTCGTCCAAAGCCAGCACCTCATCGATCAACGTTTCATCGCCCGCTCCGCGGGAAGCCAAACGCCGCTTGACGTCCTCGGTATGCTCACGAATTAATTTGATATCCAACATCCGGCTATTATAGAAAGGTCTCGTTTCAGAGCAAGGTCGAAGGCTCGGCCTTGGTGATTCTGGGCTGCGGCTGTGGTGTTATGTCTCCGAAACAAGAAAATATTGGCATCCCGAAAAAGCAGCCTATCGCGGGCCGCCCGCCCGATCTGCGCGCCATTTACTGCCAGATCCACCAGTGCACCCCGGACCAATTTAAAGAGAACGTCCTGTGGAAAACGGTTCACCGTCGAGCCCTGCCTTTCCTGCCCATCATCCGCCTCCTCCGGCCCGGGTTCTTCAAGCCCGATTTTGAATTGATCGAAGACGTCGGCAGTGCCACGCGGCTGCATGAAATTCTCTCGGTCATTAACAGCTTCCGAAATGATTGCGAAAGAGAAAAACGGTTCTTCCATGATCAATTGCGGCTGAGAATCTCCGGACGGCGTTTCTACCAGGTCTTCGCCCGGGCTCGGGAACAATATCTTCATAGCCAATCCTCCCCTCACGAATCCGCTCCCCCCCCGCGCCCATGACCGATATCCCCGGACGATCTCTTCCTCGGTTTCTTGATCCGGCATCGATCCAACACATTCAAGAGTATGTTCTGAACCAGCAAAATCCTGATGGCGGTTTTCGCGGACGCAGCCCTGAAAGCGACCTCTACTATACGGTCTTCGGATTGACTTGCCTGGCGATCCTCCAGATGCCGATCCCTGCGACCGTAGTCTGCGGCTATCTCGATCCCTTCGGCGATGGCGCCAATCTCGATTTTGTCCACTTGACTTGCCTCAGTCGTTGTTGGGGATTCCTGACCCAGGATTTGTTGGCGCGGCCCTTGCTCCAAACGGCCCTCGCGAAACGATTGGCCGCCTACCAATGTGCCGATGGCGCGTTCCATCGGCAAATCGGTCAGGATCAAGGCCTTGCCTACGAGAGTTTCCTGGCGGTGCAAGCGCACCTAAGCCTCCAATTAGCCGTGCCACGGGCTACTGAGCTGTGCGCCGCCCTCCAGCGCCTGCGCACGGCTGATCATGCCTTTGCCAATACAACGGGAGCTATCCATGGCACGACGACCGTCACGGCGGCGGTGGTGATGCTCTGGCGCCTTTTTGGCCATGAACTATCGCCTCAAATCGCCGAGTGGCTGTTGGAACGACAACATCCTCACGGCGGCTTCACCGCCCATCCCAACATCTCCACCCCTGATTTGCTTGCTACCGCCACCGCCCTGCAAGCCCTGGCGGTTCTCCACCGCCTCCAGGACGTTCACCGCCCCGCGTGCCTCCATTTCGTGGAACATCTTTGGACTGATTCGGGCGGTTTTTGCGGGCACTGGAACGATCCAATGCCCGATTGCGAATACACTTTCTATGGTCTGCTCGCCCTCGATTGGCTGGCGGCTTCGGGACCACTTCCTTAATACAGGCTCCATCGCCATTAAGATTTCGCCGGCCGAGCTGATTTGGGGCCGCATCCTATTCCTCGCGCAAGGCAGGCAAAAGTTCTTCCCTTGACGTAATCCAGGCTGCGAAAAAAATCCAGAAAAGGCCATTCAACACAATGCCGATCAGGATCAAGGCGAGGAGCTGGAAAGGAATTTCCACCCGCGACGCCTGCAGGGCAGGCTGAACGGCGATCCAAGCCGGCAGCAAACCCGTTCCCATAGCCAGCAACAGCAGCAGGGCGTGTTCGAATAGCAGGAGCCTGCGAAGAATCCCTTTGCGGAAACCCAGGGCCCGCATCAGCGCAAGTTCGCCCCGTCTTTCGAGAACGTTTCGCATGACCACCACAGCCAACCCGATGCTGCCCACCGCCAGCCCCAATCCCCCCAGGAGCAGAAACACCGACAGGTAGGTGTTCTCCACCTCGCTGAATTCCGTCAGGCGTCGAATGGCCGGGGTCAGCTCCAGTCCGGCATCTTCCAAGCTGAAGGCCAATTCCCGTCGGACCTTTTCCATCTCGCCAGGAGGGGCATCGACAAGCAGCACGCGGCTGCCATTCATCGAGGGAAAACGGCTCAGGAATGCCTGTTCGCTGATCAGGATGCGTCCTTGCAGGATGGAATTCGCGAGTCCTGCCACCAGCTTGACTTTGAAGAGGCGCCCCCGTTCATCCCGGTATGAGAGAGTATCGCCCAAGGCCTTGTTCAAGCCCCACTGAATGACCGTCTGATCGGCGACGGCAGGCACGGTGTCCGCCCCCAAGTCCAAATCCAGGATTCGCCAGCCCAGCCGCGAATCCATTCCTGGAGCCCAGGAGGCCCAACGAAAGGCCTCCCGACTGGCCAGAGCCTCGGCGGAGACGCCCAGCAAGGAGGGTTGTTGGGCGCGGTTCAGGTTCAAACAGCTGGCATCCTCGCCCTGATGCAATCGGCACATCACAAATGCAACGCCTCGGATTTTGTCCAGGTTTTCAAGCGCGTAGAATTTTCGTCCGGTGGCGGTATTGAGATCGTGGAGAAGGGGCATTGAGGTTTCTCCGTAAAAGGCGAATCCGCCGGTGCCTGAAGCCCGGTCCGCCTGGCCGCCCAGGGGATCTTTCCGGTTGGCTGCGACAGCGACCACCAGGAACACTCCGCAGGCGAGCGTGCCAATGGTGGCCAGGCTTCGGCCGGGACGCCTCTGGATCTGCCGCCGTGAAAGCACATAACTATTGAGGCTGGGGGAAGATGGCTGGCTGGCCAGATGTCGAAGCAGGGCGTGGACCCCCGCCAGAAATCCAATCAGCAGACACCCGCCCGCCCCGAAGAAGATCCCGGCGGTCTGGCTCCCTCCCTGGCCTCTGACAGTCAACAGCAGGAAACCCGCGCCCGCGAGACTCAACAGGCACAAGACCAGACTCCAGCGGCCGCCTGGCCGATTCTGGTGAAAGGCGCCCCCGGTTTGCTGGGCTTCATGAATGGTTTGTTTGAGCTGTTGCCGCAGCACCAGACCGATTGTGACCAGCGTGACAACCACGTTAGCCACGATCCCGATGATCATGGTTCGCGCCTCGATGTGAAAGGACAGGTTTGCGCCCGCGACCGCGCCTTTCCACAGGGACGCCAAACCCGCGAGAACCAAATGCGTATACCCTAAACCGGCCAGGCTTCCCAAAATCGATCCCACGCTTCCAAGCATACCGGCTTCCATCAAGAAAAGGCGCCAGAGATCCCGGCGCGGAAAGCCGAGCGCCCGCAAAGTGCCCAGTTCGGCCGATCGTTGTTCCACGCCGAACGCAAACAAAAGGGCGGTCAGGATCAAGGCTCCCAGGATCAAAAAAAAGCTCAGCCCCAGAAACAACTGCCCAAAGTCTACCGAAGCGCGGCTGGCGTCCCGGGCCGATTGCCGCACATCATCCAGTTGCAAACCCAACTGAGACGGCGCCAGCTTCGAGAGAATGGCGCGCTCGAGCGATGAAGTCTGTGATAAGACGTCGGCGGCTGGAGTTGCCGGAGGGGCTGAATCAATAGATCTGGCATCTTCTCGCATGAAACGGATCGCTGTCAGATTGCCGAATCGATTGGACCATAGCTTCTGTGCGGCGCGTAAGCTGATCAATGCCTTGGGGGTTCCCTGATATCGCTCCCAGTATTCCTCATCCTTGGGCCGGATCCTGGATAGGTCGACGGGTATGCCGGGATCCCAATCGCGGCAACTCTTGGCCTCAGCCAGCCCTGGGAAAGGGGGCATCAAAGTCGAGTCCCGGCCTGCCCCTACAACCGGCAGGACGCTGCGAACCGTAAAAACGGCCGAGGTCTCCTGCAACTGACGCCAGGGTCCCATCACATAATATCGAAGCTCGATGGGATCTCCCGCTTTGGCATTCAGATCGGAGGCCAGCCATTCGTTCAATAGAATTTCATCATCGGCAAGGTCTTCAGGAACAATTGGGCTGCCGGCACCGGTGATCAGCGAATAGGGAGTGGCCCGGTCGCCAAAACGGATCTCGTTTACGAAATAGGAGAGAACAGGGATCTTCTTCTGCGGCACATCGGTATTCGAGGTCACCGGGGCCGAATCCAGGCTCAGATCGGCAGACAATGCTTCAACCACGGCGGGATCTAGAAAAACCCGATCCGAAAGGAGTTCCCGGCAATCCTGTTCGGGCAGATAGCGCACTTCAAGGCTTGCATCAGCCAGCCGCCAATGGTCTCGGAGCCTGGATTGGAGTCTGCTCGATTCTTCAGCGGATAAGCCACTAAAAAGCAAAAGGTTAGCCTTGTTTTTTAGATCCATTTTCTCCGCAAGCCATTCGGCGGACAGAAAGACGTTGAATGGGACAACGGGATTGGCACGCAGGCTGAAAGCCCCCATGGCATCATCGTTCAAAACGGTCTTGACGCGCAATCGCAACGCCAGCGTATGATCCTTGTCCGAGGCCAAGGGGGCGTCGGCGGGCATCAGTCGAGATTTCTCGACACGCAGGATGAACTCTTCGCCGGCCTGAATCCCCAGATGCGTCGCCAGTCTCCGGTTGATTGCCGCCTCGTCGGTGGCCAGAGAAGGGGGGGAAAACGCTGCTAAACTTAATCTCCAGAATTGATCATCGATCCCGAGAATCTGAATCTGGTTTGCCCGCGAACCGCCGCTACCAATACTTGCAGTGCCACGCGCCAGTAACACTGGCGCAACAACACTGGAACGTTCGGGTGTTGGGCCGGTTGGATCAATCCAGCCGTCTGCGAGTTGCCAGCGAAAAAAACGATCCCCGGCAGTCAAAATATGTTCGATTTTTCCGAGCCGCCGCTCGGCTTGTTGGCGCAACGTGAATCGCACGGAATCGCCCACAGCCAAGGCTCCCACCAGGACAGCGGCCGCGAAGGTGGCTCCCAGCAAGACCTGCAAGTGGGTGCGCCAGTAATAAAGAACACCACGAATGACCAATCGCCAGAAGGTCATGGCTCGGCCTTGAGAAATCCTTTGTCCAGGCGGTAAACCCGGTTGGTTTTCCTCGCCAAATCCAACGCGTGAGTGACCAAGATCAGGGCAACCTGTTTTTCGCGGTTCAACTCTGTCAGCAGATCGATCAATCGCCCCGCGGTGGTTTCATCCAAAGCCCCGGTGGGTTCGTCCGCCAGCAAAAGCCGGGGTTCGTTAATCAGAGCGCGGACGACAGCCACCCGCTGGCGTTCTCCTCCGGACAATTGGCCGGGGCGATGATCCAGGCGATCGCCTAATCCGACACGCTTGAGAAGGGCCCGGGCTCTTTCGAACTGGGAAGCCTGGGTTTCGCGCACCGAGATCCGGTCCATGCTTCCGGAGCGCCGTGAAGCCAGCGTGGGCAGTAAAACATTTTCCCAGACCGTGCACTGGGGGAGCAAATGATGTAACTGGAAAACAAAACCGATCTCGCGATTGCGAAACCACGAGAGCTCATCGTCGGACAAGCGCGACAAGTCGCGCCCGTCGAAGGTGATCGAGCCGGCCGTGGGGCGGTCCAACGCCCCGAGGAGGTTGAGCAACGTGCTTTTGCCCGAGCCCGACGGACCGATCACGGCCATCGATTCACCCGCCGCAAGCGTCAACGAGATTCCCCGGAGCACGGGAACATTCTGTCCTCCCGGCGTCCCATAGCTTTTTTCCACCTGCTTGAGCTCGAGCAGCATGGCGCAAGGGCGGGATTATTTCTCGCTTTTTGGAGATTTGGCGCCCGCGCCTTTCTTTCCTCCGGCGGTGAGGATCGTGCCTGTCAACACGCCCACCGCAAAAAAGGCGAAGTACATCAAGGCGGCTGGGGCTGTGATTGCATGGCTCATCAGGAGCGGCAGGGTGAAGGTCACTCTGCCGGGATTTCCCATGCCCATCAGGACCAACAAGAGCAGGATGACAATTAAAAAAAGCGTTTTTAAGATCAGCTTGGTATTTGCGTTCATAGACGTTCCCGCGCTTCAGCCGGAGTCGCCCCCGCGCGTGTATCCACACACGCCCAGGCTCAAATCACCCTCCGGCCAATCGACGCCGACCATTAATACCCAAAACCGGATTGATTACAATCCCGGAACAAAACCCTTGCGGATGCCCCAGTCAAAGTCCAGCGTTACCTCCATGAGCATCGCGACGAAAAATGGAGATTCTGGACAAACCCGGCTGATGTACCAGCGGCCCATTGCCAAGTGCCATCCTCGCGTGGAAGCTTACGGCAGCGTAGACGAGCTGAACAGCGCCCTCGGAATGGCGCGCGCCATCGCCCCGCATGCCTGGGTCCGCGCTCACCTCCTGGAGATCCAACGCGATCTGATCACTCTCATGGGTGAACTGGCCACCGCCGAGCAGGACCTTGTTCGGTTTGGGAAGGATGGTTTCGGTCAAATCACCCCGAAATACACCGAAAAACTGGATCGGCTGATCCAGGAAGTCGAGGCCCAGGTGGGCGCATTCAAAGGCTGGGCCATTCCAGGAGACCAGCTCCACACGGCGGCGTTGGATCTCGCTCGGACCACGTGCCGGCGCGCGGAACGCCGCGTCTGCGCCTTGCGCGACGCGCAGGACCTCGCCAACGCGGAATGCATTGTTTATCTGAATCGGCTTGGGGATCTCCTTTGGCTCCTCGCTCGCTGGGAGGAGCAACACCCAGAAAAAGAACCCTAATCCATGCTCCGGCTTGCCAGAGGAATCCGGGACTGATAGGGTGTGATCCCACATCACAGATCAGCCAAAGCGGATTTTGCGGAATCCTGTCTTTATGAAATTGCCAAAAACCATCCGGATCTGGGGAACGGGGTGCAGCCTTCTCATTTCAGCGGTGGCCGGCATGGGCCAGCAACCCATTCAAGCCTCTTCCTTCAACCATTACATCCAGCGCGACGGAGATATGTTGCGCGAAGGCGATCGCCAGTTTCGCTTTCTCTCGTTCAACATCCCCAACCTCTTTTACGTCGAAGACGACCTGAGATTCGAACAGACCCTGCCTTTCCGTTGGCCGGATGCCTTCGAGATCGACGATGCGCTGGGGAGCATTGCTCAGGTGGGAGGCCGAGTCGTTCGAACCTACACCCTCGCGGTTCGCAAAGCCGATGATCCGCCGGCAATCCCACGGTTTATCCTCGGCCCTGGCCAGTTCAACGAGGAGGCGTTTCGTGTCTTGGATCAGGTCCTGGCGGCCGCCAATCGTCATGGCATACGGCTGATCATCCCCTTTATCGACCAATGGAGTTGGTGGGGGGGCATGGCGGAGCTCGCGGCGTTCCGAGGCAAAAAATTGGACGATTGCTGGAACGATCCCCAGTTGATTGCCGACTATCAAAAGATTATCCAGCACGTTCTGAACCGCACGAATACCGTCACAGGCCAGTGTTACCGCGATGACATGGCGATCCTCGCCTGGGAAACCGGCAACGAGTTGCGTGCTCCACCCGCTTGGACCCGGCAGATTACCGCCTATATTAGGAGCCTCGATTCCCACCATCTGGTGGTCGATGGCACTCAACGCGAAGTGTTGCTCGAGTCGTCCCTCGAGGACCCCAACGTCGATTTTGTCCAGACCCATCACTACGAAAAAGATCCCCGGGACATGATCGAGCATGTTCGGCAAAGCCAAAAAATGGCGCGGGGACGCAAACCGTATCACCTCGGCGAGTTTGGTTTTCTGACCACGGAAGGCCTGCGGGCCGTCATCGACACGGTTCTGGAAGAGCGACTCTCGGGCGCGCTGTTGTGGAGCCTCCGGTATCGCAGCCGCGACGGCGGATTCTTCTGGCATCACGAACCGGCCGGCGGAGATCACTTCAAGGCCTATCACTGGCCGGGATTCGAGAGCGGCGAAAAATACGATGAGCGCCGCCTGATGGGGCTGGTGCGGGAAAAGGCTTTTGCCATCCAAAACCTGGTGGCGCCGCCCCTTCCCGCGCCCGCGAGCCCGAGGCTGCTTCATGTTGACAATGGCGGACAGATGTCGTGGCAGGGCGCAGTCGGAGCTTCCGAATACGAAGTGCACCGCGCCGAGAACCCGGAGGGCCCCTGGAATGTGGTGGGCGCGCGTGTCTCCGACGCTCAGGCGCAGTACCGGCCGCTGTTTGTCGACGACACCATCCACCCCGGCAAATCATATGCCTACCGGATTGTTGCCCGAAATGCGGCGGGTTCATCGCTTCCCTCGAATGTCGTGGTTGCCCGGATGACCCACCGCACGCTCGTGGATGAGCTCGTGAATGATTCCCGCATTTTTGTGAAGCAGGGCAAGTTGCGGTTTAGCGAAAACGAAGCCCGCAAATTCAGGGAGGATTGCCACCGTCTCGCCGGAGAGCCCGGCAGCTCTGTGCACTACCATGCTTCGGATGGCATTTCGATGGCCCGAGTTTTTCTCTTTGGCCAGTCGGATTCACCCGCGGTGCGTCTTTCGTATTCCCGGGATGGCCGCCAATTCGACGCGCGGGAATCAGAAGTCGAACGGCCGGCGATTTACGGGGAAGCGACCTATGGTTTCTGGAAGGCCGCCCTGGTTTCAGCCCGGGCGCCTGGACCAGATTACAGGCATGTGAAAATTGAGTTTCTAACCGAAGCGCAAATCTCGAGAGTGGAGCTGCATCATGGTCGAGTCGATTGAAGCACAACTGGCGTCCGAAGCCCGGCGCGAACTGGAATCCAACATCCTGCCTTTCTGGCGTCGATATGGCGTGGACAACGAACAGGGCGGTTTCGTCGCCCAACTATCCAACGACCTGCGGCGTCAGAACGCTCCGAAGGGACTGGTCCTGAACGCCCGGATCCTGTGGACATTCTCCGCTGCCTTTAGCCTGACCCAAAATGAGCAGGATTGGGAGCTGGCGCGCCAGGCTCACGATTACCTCACGCGTTTCTTTCTCGATCCCCTCTTCGGCGGCTATTTCTGGGAACTGGATCCGAGCGGACGCGTGGTCAACGACCGCAAGAAAGTGTATGGCCAGGCCTTTTGCCTGTACGCGCTGGCCGAATACCACCGGGTTTTCCACGAAATCGCCGCCCTGCAGCGGGCGCAGGAACTCTTTTTTCTATTGGAATCCCATGCGCACGATGCCGGCAACGGCGGTTACTGGGAGGTGCTTCTGCGAGATTGGCGGCCGAGCGAAGACATGCGCCTTGGTGACCAGGATCGGAATGAAAAAAAATCGATGAATAGCCATCTTCATCTCCTCGAGGCCTTTGCGCATCTGTTCCGTGTCTGGCCCGATCGGCTCCTTGCCGATCGGCTTCGAGAACTCATACAACTTTTCCTCGAGAAAATCCTGAATGCCGAAAAGACTCATTTTCATCATTTCTTCACCGAAACCTGGACCCCCCGCTCCGACAATTACACCTTTGGTCATGACATCGAAGGCAGCTGGCTGTTGTGCGAGGCCGCCGAGGCGCTGGGCGATCCGGCCCTGATAATCGAGATGCGGGACTTGGCGGTGCGGATGGCCCGCGCCACCCAAAGCGAGGGTCTGGATGCCGACGGAGGCCTGCTCTATGAAGGACGCGACGGCCAAATCATCAACGATCACAAGGAATGGTGGCCGCAGGCCGAGGCGGTCATTGGTTTTTTCAATGCCTGGAAAATCAGCCACGATAAATCCTTCCTGGAATCAGCGCTTCGATGCTGGCAGTTCATTCGAAAACACGTGGTGGATTCCAGGCACGGCGAGTGGTTCTGGCGGGTCTCCCGACAGGGCACCCCCGATTCTGACCTGCCCAAAATCTCCGCCTGGAAGTGCCCCTACCACAACGGCCGTTGCTGCCTCGAATTGATCCAAAGAACCCGACCGCCATCCCAGACCGCGCCAGCCAGACTATGACACGCCAGCAATTCCAAAAGAACCTGCGAGCACTGTTCATGCGACACGAACGGTTGATCCAGCGTCTCAACCGCCCTCTGCCTGGCGGCAACGGCCTTTACCAACGCTACCAATCCCCCGTCTTGACCGCCGACCATACCCCCGTTTTCTGGCGATACGATCTGAATCCGCAATCCAATCCGCATCTCATGGAACGGTTGGGGATCAATGGTGTTTTCAATCCTGGCGCCATGGAATGGAATGGAAAAATCATCCTCATGGCCCGGGTCGAGGGCTTGGACCGGAAGAGCTTTTTCGCCGTCGCCGAAAGTCCGACCGGCATCGATCGGTTTCGATTTTGGGATTACCCCGTCGTGATGCCCGAAACCGCCGATCCCGATATCAATGTCTACGATATGCGATTGGTCCGTCACGAGGATGGTTGGATCTACGGCCTGTTCTGCACCGAGCGCAAAGATCCGAAAGCGCCCCGCGGCGATTTGTCTTCCGCGGTCGCCCAATGCGGCATCGCCCGGACCAAGGACTTGCTCCAATGGGAACGCCTGGACGACCTCAAAACCCGATCCCCCCAGCAGCGCAACGTCGTTCTTCATCCCGAATTCGTGGGCGGCCAATATGCCTTCTACACCCGGCCTCAGGATGGTTTCATCAATACCGGCTCCGGTGGGGGCATCGGCTGGGCGCTCTGTAACAACATCGAACACGCCGCTTTGGGGGAGGAAAAAATCGTCCACGACCGCAAATACCACACCGTTTATGAAGTCAAGAACGGACTCGGCCCCGCACCCATCAAGACCACAAAAGGTTGGCTCCAGCTCGCTCATGGCGTCCGAAACACCGCAGCGGGCCTTCGGTATGTTCTTTACGCGTTCATGACTGCGCTCGACGATCCGGGCCGCATGATTCACGAGCCTGGCGGCTACCTGCTGGCCCCGCAAGGCGATGAACGCGTCGGGGATGTCTCGAACGTCACGTTCTCAAACGGTTGGGTGGCCCGCGAGGATGGGCGGGTCTTTCTCTATTATGCCTCGAGCGATACTCGATGCCATGTCGTAACGACTACCGTCGAAAAACTCGTCGATTACTGCCAGAACACGCCCCCCGATCCCCTGCGCTCGGCCGCCTGCGTGAACCAACGGATTAACCTGATCCGGAATAATCTTGTGGTGTCAGGATCGGGCCAATAATCACTTCGGACTTGGACGGGAACGCCTCCAGACCAGGAACGAGGCGGATGGAACTTATTTCTGACGTTCGACCAGTTCCTCAGGCAGCAGCAAAAGCCATTTGCGATAAGCAACCTCGACTTGAGATGCCAGCACATGGCCGTCCCACACAGCCACGCCATAGGTCACAGCCAAGGGTTGAGGCAGGCTGAGCCTAAATGGGGCCCTCCAGACATCCATCGTGGCCGAAAGATACACAAAAGGCTTCTGCATAGTGAACCAAGTGGCGGGCTGCCGCGGATTGGATGGGAGATCGAACATCGCGACGGTCACCGGCTTGCCCTGGCAAAGCCCCTGAAACGCGCACCACCGCGATCGCGCCAATCGTTCGTCACCTCGGACCGTTTCGGTTTTGGTTTCCGAATCCGCATAGAGAAACTCCCCGCCGATGTCCATCGATTCGGCAAAACGCATGCCCAAACCGAAATAATGATGGCCCGACAGCACGACGCTTCCCTTGTCGGCCGCAGGCGTCAGCACGCTTTGCCAGGTGACAAGGTGGCAGTCGGAATCCTCAGCCAGCCGATGGAATTCCACCCGCCGGTTTTCATTCACCAGAACCTCCCCATTAGTCGCGTCCTGCCATTGCAGAGTTTCCCGCAGCGAGTAAGAGGAAAAACTGATGTCTCCGCGTCCCGAGTATTGAGGGACACCGGTCCGCACTTGTTTTCCTGGGCGAGTGGCCACCTTTTCACCCCAGAAATCGACATCATTGGCGGTTAAGGCAAACATCAGGCCGTGGTGATGCGCATGGTCAGCCGGCGCATCCCGGAGGATATTCAATCCTGAGGGCGTCGTGAGAAGGGCAACATAGGGCTTATAGAGGGTTGCATCCGATCGGTACACGAAAGCCAGGCGTCCATCCCGCAGGATCGAGGTATCATTTGCGCCCGGCTGTATCTGTAAAACGGGGCCTGCGGCCACTGATTGCAGACTCCAATGGACCAGACCGGTGAAAAACAACAAGGCAATAGGTTTCATAATGTTTAAATTACCCGCTCGCAATATCATAGGCCCTTATGGGCCGAAAGCAAGTCGGCGCGTATCAGGCTTTTCTTGCGGCATTCCATCGGTTATGGTTCGGGCGCGCATGAAAATGAATCTTCTAATAACAGCCGAGAGAACGCTGGTTATCGCCCCGATGCTGGCGGGAGTGTTGATGGCGGCGCAGGATCCTGCGGCGAGAGTGGCATCCGAACCGGAGCTCTACCAGGAAACCTACCGGCCGCAATTCCATTTTACAGCCGCAAGAAACTGGCTCAACGATCCGAATGGCCTGGTTTTTTATCGCGGCGAGTATCACCTGTTTTTCCAGCACAACCCTCAAGGCGTCCAATGGGGTAACATGACCTGGGGACACGCGATCAGTCGCGATCTGGTGCGCTGGCGCCAGGAAACACACGCCTTGCTCCCGGACGCTTTGGGAACTATGTTTTCCGGATCGGCCGTCGTGGACTGGCAAAACACCACCGGATTCAAAACCCGTGGGGAAAATCCGCTGGTCCTCATTTATACGGCCGCGGGGGGGACATCGGACGAGTCGAAAGGCCAGCCCTTCACCCAATGCCTGGCCTTCAGCAACGATCGGGGACGGTCTTGGACCAAATACTACAATAATCCGGTCCTCAAAAACATCCACGCCGACAATCGGGATCCCAAGGTGTTTTGGCATAAACCCACACGGCGCTGGATCATGGCCTTGTATGTGCCCCAGCCGGATCCCCAAAAACTCGAGGCCAACGGAAAACCCGCGACGTTGCATACCGTGCAATTCCTGGCCTCCGCTGACCTCAAGGATTGGACCTATCTCAGTCAAATGGATGGCTTGTTTGAATGTCCCGACCTTTTTGAGTTACCCGTCAACGATCAATGGTCCCAGTCGCAATGGGTGCTTTTTGGAGCGGACGGCGAATACTGGCTCGGGCAGTTTGACGGTTTTCGTTTTACTCCGGAAACACCGAAGCAGCGCGGAGATTGGGGCAAGAATTTCTACGCGGCGCAAACCTTCAGCGATATTCCGCCCTCCGACGGCCGCCGGATCCTCATCGGGTGGATGCGAGGAGGTCAGTATCCGGGCATGCCCTTCAATCAACAAATGACTTTCCCGTGCGAGTTGAGCTTGCGCCGGACGGCGGACGGAATCCGACTCTGCAAATGGCCGGTTCGCGAGATTTCATCTCTCTATGCCCGGACGCGAGTTCTGGAAAATCGTCTCGTAAAGCCGGGCGACAATCCGCTTCCGACACTCCAGAGCGAGCTGTTGGACATTGACGCGGTGATCGCGCCGGGCACGGCTGAAAGTGTGGGATTCCTTTTGCGGGGCGCGACCGTAAAGTGGGACGCCCGCACTCACAAGCTGGATGCCCTCGGATGCCAGGCCGATCTGGCGCCGATCCGCGGTCAGTTGCACCTCCGCCTGCTGCTGGATCGGTCCTCTCTGGAAGTCTTCGGCGGCCGCGGTTTGGTGACCTTGTCCACGTGCTTTCTCCCCCCACCACCCGACCGTGATATCCGGTTTTTCTGCCAGGGCGGCGAGGCCCGGTTGATCTCGTTAAAACTGCGTGAGCTCGAGTCAGCTTGGCCCCAGGCTTCGAAACCGGAATCTGAACAGTAACCGCTCAGGAACGCCTGCGGCTTAACGGTTTCGAACCACGACGCCCTCCAGCTGAAGCACTTGGTTTTCCTGGAGATAAGTCACCTTCCCATCTCGTGACACAACACGGCCATCGCCATGGATCCGTGTGCCATCGTTCATCATCATGCTGCTGTTGGCTGGAATCCGCAGCAAGGAACCATCTTTCTGCACGGTCACCTGTCCCTGTCGCATCACAGCAGTGTCCTTGACTGGAAAGGAAGTCCCGTCGGTTTTGACCAGTTGTCCATCCAGCAGGCGAACCCGCCGTCCGCCCGGCTGAACTAGGTAGCCATCGGGTAATGCCTGCGCGCCGTTCCCCAGCGTGTAAAGCTGGCTCAACCGCGTGGCGACGCCGTCTTTGACCAATACCGCCCTGCCCGCCTTCACTACAATGTGATCGAACACAGGCTGGATCGAACCGTCCGGACTGACCAGGTTGCCGTCCGACTGGATGCATTGGCCTTCCAGAAGCTTGCGTTCGGTGCCCCCGGCGACCGTGAAAACACCGTTGGTCTTGACAATCACCACCTTGGCAACACTGACGTCCTGCAACGTCTGCACAAGCTGGTCCAATGGCCCGGTCCAAACCCGGTCGTCTTTCATCCTGACCGAATCAACCGCTTGTGGCGCCTCGGCGGCATAAACCGCCTGGATGCCGCCAAAAAGGAACTCACCGCAGACAACTGCCAGCACGACGCAGAATGTTCTCATACTCATAAGCGGATCGATGAATCCCGGTCGATGACCGGAATTCAGTTTCCCATCAATAGACCCTCACGGGAAATTAGTCGAGATGGAATCCCGCGCCCGAAGGGTTGGTAAATTCGATGGACGGCCTGAGATCCTGCGGCAACCGGCGCTGCGGGATAAATCCCGCGCTCCAGCCTGTCGAGTGACTCTCGCTTCGGAACCGGCAACGATCGGCACGCGAAATTCATTCCGCAGAGCGCCTCAGCCAACAAGATCCCTCCGGTTTGATTCGAGTGCACTCGCGGTTCGGATTTTTAATAATGTACCTGTCCCTTTGTATAC
>ERZ795054.1165-NODE-1165-length-26123-cov-4.376861_pt1 | contig 26123 bp, 13 predicted proteins | sample MGYA00375138_ERZ795054 | MGnify/ENA primary metagenome ERZ795054 (study PRJEB30183, sample SAMN05720215) | anaerobic digester metagenome | isolation source: active sludge of municipal wastewater-treating anaerobic digesters | place: USA | collected 2014-12-23 ... | reverse complement strand
CCGGCATTGAGGCCAGGGCACAGATCAGCGGCTATTACGCCCGCGCCGGAGCCTGTCGGAAATATGACCGCCGGCTTACCATGACCCTGGCCGATAAGGTGGTGGACCTGTTGCTGCGCGAGGAATATGGCCAGATGCCCGTGCTTTCGAAGATTGTGGACTATGTGGAACTGGAGGAGTTCAACACCTCGTCCATTGATATGGGTGACATCGGAAACAAGCCACTGCCCGACCTTTACTACGATGCCGAGCGATTCCGCTTTACCCCGGCCTACGACCACTTCCTTAATATGGTGCTGCAGCGTCCGCGCTATACCGACTTCAACTACGACTTCCCGGTGGTGATCCCGCAGTAGTCAGGTTAAGTTTTTGAGCCTCATGCATTTTTCCCTGACTTTTTTTGTCGGGCAAGGGTTACTTTTCAGTATCTTGCGGTACTAAACTACAGCCAGACCAGCACTCTGGCTTACTTCTTTATGGTATAATATTGATTATTAATACCATAAGGATTGATGATAGATGAATCGGGGCCTTGGAGCTCGGCCCCACTGCTTGACTGAGATGAACGCTGCCGCAGCAACAGTATTCCTTTATGTATGGCTCAGAGATCAGAAGCCTTGGCCATGCTTTGCCCTTGCGGGAGGATCTGTCAAGGTCCGGAGTGCGAACTTTTCTACCATGTGTATCGTAAACCAATATTTTGAATAACTAATACCTCCGTTCCGATGAAATCGAAGAACTACTCCCTGGAACATGTGAACCCGGGCTTGCATGCCGGACATGGTCCGTCAGTGAGGAGGTCCGTCTCCGGGCTGATATTGTTCCTGACGATCGGTATAATGCTGGCTTTTACGCCAGGAGCCTGGGCTACCGAATACCGCACCGCCGCTTCCGGCCATTGGAGCCACCCCGGTACCTGGGTTGGCGGCCAGGTTGCCCCCTATTCCATCGGAATCGGGGACACGGTGATCATAGAACACGATGTGTTCTATAACCTGGGCAAGGATATGACCATTTACGGATTGCTTGAAGTCCGCGGGGACCTCACCACCCGTACCGTACTCACCGTACAATCCGGTCGTTCCACATATATCGAGGGTGCGGCAGCGAACTTCCGCCTCATCAATGCCGGGTTCAACAATACCGGGGCCCCACCGAGTGGTAATGCCAGCCTTTACAACAATTACGGGAACCTGTATTCTTTCAACAGCTTCATCGAACTGGCCCGCTTCATGGTGAATACCGGGGCTACGTCTGAATACCGCAACAGTTGTGTTTCTATCGGGCGCGATTTCACCAGCAAGCAGTCGAGCGAGTACATATTCAACTCTACCATCTCCCTGGGACTGAACACCAAGGGAGGGTTCGAGTTCACCGCTGGCGTGCTTTCATGCAAGAATGCCAGGGTTGAGGTATTAAGCAAGCAGGATGGGTTCTTCAAACTGAACAGCGGCAGCGTTTCAGGCAACCTGAATGCCATTTCGGTGCAGACCAGCGGGGGAAGCATCATTGCCAACTCACAGGTGAGCGGCAAGGTAGTACTTGAAAAGTACTGCCTGAACGGAGGAGGACTGTTCAACGGAGGAGCATTCACCGTGCTGGGCGGGGCCAACGATTGTGTGGCGGCCTCCAGCTATTTCCCCTGCAGCTCATTCACCCCTGGATTCACCTTCAATGACGGCTATGTTGTTTTACCGGAGAACGGCTCAGCCTTGATCGGACTGCTGCCTTTTCTTTATGACCTTGGTTATATCCTGAATCCAGGCAATATCGACCCCACGGAGGTGATTGATCCTGCCCATGGGACCCTCAATTACGACATTGCCTCAACATCCTTCACCTACACCCCCGATCCAGGGTATTTCGGTACCGATTCCTTCACCTACGTGATCTGCGATGATCTTCCGTTCTTTGATATCTGCGATACAGCTGTTATACATCTTATAATCAGCCCCATGAATATCCAGGGGGTAGGGCAGCTGGTGGACACGGTACTGCATGACTATGCCTTCAACGGGGCCTTTGGGGAATCATGGCCCGATGCCCTTGCCGACGGATGGGCCGGGTTCCAGATCGGACAGGTGTCGGATCCCAGCCCGATGTACCAACCCAACAATGATTTCCTTGGGCTCAAGTTCAGTGACTACAACACCCTGGGAAGCTGGATCGAATCGCCCCCCATCGATTTCGGGGAGCTCAAATCCCTCAACATCTCCTTCAACGCGGATGGGTATGGTTCGATCACGGTGTTTATACGCGACAGCCTGAACCAGTACCAGCTGGAACATGTGGAGTTGCCCAGCGGCTTCGGAGGCATAAACATGGTGACCATCGACATCTCCATCAATAACCCCTGGATCTTCGATCCCGCCTTCAATCCGGAAATCAACGGCAAGACCACCCTGCTCATCGAGTACACCAACGAGGATGGGGCTGAGTATGGCCGCATGATGAACTTCGAGTTCAATGGCGAAATGGGGACGATATGGACCGGGGACCATTCCGAGGATTGGTTCCATGAAGGCGACTGGACCAATGGGGTACCCAACCGGAGGAAGGGCGGGCTTGTGCCAGCCGGCCGCCCACGTTATCCCCGCATTGTGGGCAATGCCGAGGCCAACGGGCTGATCGTGGAACGCGATGCCCTGGTAGTAATCAAGCCCCAGGGTACACTTACGACATTCGATACCGTTTATATGGATGGGAAATATGCCCTGTGCATCTATGCTGATAGCCTGGGCACCGGAGCGTTCTACCCGAAAAAGGGCTTCCGCGGGGATGCCACAGCCTATATCGAGCAATGGGTGGAAGCTGATATGTGGCACCACATCTCGGCACCCATCGATAGCGGCATGTCCAAGACCTACCTTTCCCTCTACCTTCTCCCCTGGATCGAGGCCACCAACAACTGGGGCAATTATATTGTACCCCTTGATGTCCCCCTGCCGGTGATGAAGGGTTTCGCCGCCTGGTCCTCCAGCGTCTACCCCCCAATGGGTGACACTGTCGTATGGTTCGGGGGCCACATCAATCTTGGTTCATACAGCATCGAGGTCACCAATACAGGGCATACGGGCAATCCTGCCTATGACGGATGGAACCTGGTTGGAAACCCCTTCACCACTTCCATTCACTGGGATAGCCTGGGATGGAACAAGAACGCCGTGGAAAGCGCGATGTACCTCTGGGATCCCCGGACCCAGTCGTACCGGACCTATATGGGCAACGGCATAGGCGTTCCCCTGGGCACCACCGGGGAGATTCCCCACGGTCAGGGGTTCTTTGTAAAGGCTAAGTCAGGAGCCGGCAGTTTCGGGGTGAATGAACAGGCGCGGATGCTGCCCACCCAGAAGCTGTTCAAAACCGCCGCATCCCTCCCTGCAGAGGCCGCAAATATGCTCTATGTTGGCGTTGAAGGCCAGGGATACAACGATCAGGTGCTAGTGCGCATGGAGGAGGCTGCTTCAGCCGCCTTCGACAGTGGCCTTGACGCCTACAAGCTGTTCGGCGCCGACGCCAGCGCACCCCAGCTCTACCTCAGGGGCGATGCCTCGGTGGTGGACCCGCTGGTAGTGAGTGCCATTGGTGGATCAGATTCAGTGGTACGTGTTCCCATTTTCCTGAAGCCTGGAAGCGGGGGTAATTTCGTGTTAAGTCTCGATCAGACACAGACGTTCGCCCAGAATACGGAATTCTATCTTGAAGACCTGAAACTGGATACCACCCTGAGGCTGGGCAATCCGGCAGTATATGCTTTCACAGCGGTGAACACTGATGCCGAAGGCCGGTTCATCCTTTATATCGTACCCGCCTCACTCAGCGGCCGAGTGTCCTATTGCAACAATCCACAGCAGGTGTTCAGCGGCGTAGAAGTGCTGATCACTGATGCAACCGGCAAGTCGCTTAAGTCAACATTGAGCGGAGGGGACGGTGGTTTCCATGTCATGGGCCTTGCAGACGGACAATACGGGGTACACGCCGGAAGCATTCAGGAACCCTGGAACGGGGGCAATGCAACGGATGCCCTTAACGTGTGCCGGTATTTTCTCGGGCTCGAGTCGTTTGACCCCCTCCTTGCTGCTGCTGCCGATGTGGACAACAGCGGTTATGTCAATACCGCAGATGCCTTGATGATCAGCCGTCGTTTCGTGGGGCTGGTCGCTGGCTTCCCTGGCGGGGACTGGGTGTCTGAATCGCGAATGGTACAGATCAGTGGAGCGGGCAACTATGCCACCGATCTGCGCGTGAGCTGCATGGGCGATGTGGATGGCTCCTTCGGAACGGTAGGGACCAAGGTGGGGATGATTCCGGTGACGGCCGGACTTGAGGTTTTTCAGGAGATGCTGTACACCGATGGGCTTCCCCTGTTTGCGGCCAGCTCTGCCACGCTGGGCGCAATTTCCTTGAGCCTCTCCCTCCCGGATGGCCTAAGGGTCAGGCAGGTGAGTTCATCAGCCGGGCATGGGGAACTACTCTATCATCAGGAGGGCAGCATTCTGACTATTTCCTGGTTCAGCCTGCAAGCGTTTACGGTGCATTCCGGCACCGAAGTGTTCCGTATACTGTTCGAGTCTGGCGTCACACTCCCTGCTGCCCAGGGCATCAGTGTGGTACAGCCTTCGGAGGTAGCGGATGCCCAGGGCAAGGCCATGCCCGGGTTCGGATTCATGATTCCGGCCCTGGAGGAAACGGGACAAACTGTGATCCGGCTCTATCCAAATCCCGGCAACGGAGACCTCAATATGTTCCTGGAGGGATATCCCGAGACTGAACTTATGATCGAGGTGGTCGATATCCGCGGGGCAGTGATGGATCGATGGGTTGAGCGCACGGGGGCATCAGGCCACCTGGTAAAAAGGGACCTGAGGCACCTTGCCGCAGGTAAGTACCTGTTGCGTGTGCAGGACAGGAGCGGCCAGGTATCGGAGCGCTCCGAGGTGCTGATCATAACCAGGTAATTGGGTGTTGGATAAAATACTGCCGGCAGGGACGACGTCCCTGCCGGTTTTTTTTGGGACGTCGTCCCAAGACAGACGTCGTCCCTCATCTAATCCTTGAGAACAGCCTGGTACATAATCCGCGATCTCTGCTCCATCACCACCTCCTGCCCCCGGGTATGCAGCTGGATGTCCTCCTCTGAAAAGCGACGGAGGGTGAGCAATGTAAGATGCTCATTATAACGAATATGGAAGGTAGGTCCAAGCCTCTCCCCAAGTCCGTCCACAATCCCGGTGCCGTTGTCCAGACAAAGGGAGAAGTGTAAAGCTGACGACTGCATCAGGTTGATATGCAATCCCAGGTCGCACAGCGCCCCCATGATGGAATGGACGTGTCCCTCAGAGATAAAGGACATATCCTTGGGGATGAGTGTAAGCAGGATTTGGTCCTTTTTACGGATGATGGAGCAGGCCAGGGGGTGCAGTTCAGGGTCTGAGGATATCAAGGTGCCCCTGGCGGCTGGGTCGGAAAATGGCCTGACAAATAAAGGGATGTTTCTGTTTTCCAGTGGCTTGATGGTGTTGGGGTGTATAACCTTCGCACCATAGAAGGATAATTCTACCGCCTCATTATAGGGCATTTTATCGAACTTGACGCCAGCCTTCAGCTCATTCGGGTCTACATTGAGGACTCCAGGCACATCCTTCCATATAGTTAATTCACTGGCATCCAGAGCTGATGCAAAGATTGCGGCGGAGAAGTCAGAACCTTCCCTGCCGAGGGTGACCGTATGGCCCTGCTTATCTGATCCGATGAAGCCAGCGACGACCCAAAGGGCAAGCTGGGCAGGCTCAATGCAGTTCAGGATATTCCGTTTCGTCACCTCCCAATCAACGACCGCCTTGCGGAATGGCCCATCGGTGACTACGAGTTGGGCCGCATCAAGCAAGGTGTTTGGCAGTCCTCTATGGGCAAGATATTGGTGAAGGATGAGGGTGGAAATCTTTTCCCCGTAACTGACCACACGATCGTAAAACGCAGCGTAGGGTAGTTCCCGGGAGGTGTTGAGCGTTGCATGCAGCGATACTATAGCCTGTTCAAATTGGGCGAAGACCTCATTCTGTCTGGGAAACAGGGCATTAAGAATATTCAGGTGGTAAGTGCGAAGCCCCTGTAATGTTTCGGAATAGTCCGCTTCGTTATGTGCCGCGGATGCGACCAGCTCAAGGGCATTGGTTGTTTTCCCCATAGCTGAGAGCACGATAACCAGGGGAGAGGAAGATGCGTCGCGGATGATGCGTTCTACCTGCCGGAAAGAGACGTCGTCCCTCACTGATGCACCCCCGAACTTATAGACCTTGATCATGCTTATCCCTGTTAAGCTTTAACCCTGTAAGAAGGGTGTTGTTGTCCGTTACAAAAACCGATATTTGGCGTCAGAACGACAAAGGTATGAAGACATTAACTGAGTTCATCATCCAGCGGCAGTCGGAGTTCCCTTATGCATCGGGGGATTTCACCCGTCTGCTCAATGATATTGGGATCGCGGCGAAGATCGTAAACCGGGAAATCAACAAAGCAGGTCTGGGGAATATCCTGGGCTCGGCCGGGGATATGAATGTGCAGGGAGAAGAACAAAAGAAGCTGGATGTATTTGCCAACGAGCACTTCAAGGCAGCCTTAAGAAACGGTGGTCAGTGTGCGGCTATCGCCTCCGAGGAAGAAGAGGGGCTGATCATTTTCGACAATGAGATCTCCCGTAAGGCCAAATACGTGGTGGCCATGGATCCCCTGGATGGTTCCTCCAATATTGAGGTCAACGTAAGCATAGGCACCATTTTCTCTATCTACCGCAGGATAAGCCAGGATGGCCCTGCATGCATGGAAGACCTCATGCAGCCGGGGAACCGTCAGGTTGCCGCCGGCTATATCATTTACGGTTCCTCAACGATGCTGGTATACACTACCGGGACCGGAGTGAACGGGTTCACCCTGGACCCTTCCGTGGGGCTCTTCCTGCTCTCCCATCCACAGATGCGCATTCCCGAAGGCGGGAACATATATTCCATCAATGAAGCCAATTACATCTATTTCCCCGAAGGGGTGAAGGAGTATATCAAGTATTGTCAGCAGGACGACCCGCCAACACGCAGGCCCTATACCACGCGCTATATCGGAAGCCTGGTTGCTGATTTTCACAGAAACCTCATCCGTGGCGGCATATACATTTATCCTGGAACCCTCAAGCAGCCCTCCGGCAAGCTTCGCCTCCTTTATGAGTGCAACCCAATAGCTTTTCTTGCCGAACAAGCTGGCGGAAAGGCTTCGGACGGTTTCCGGCGTATCCTTGATATCAAGCCTTACGAGCTGCACCAGCGATCGCCCTTGTTCACCGGAACGCAGTCGATGGTAGAGACAGCCGAGGGCATGATGCAGGCTGACGCTGGTCATGATGAACAGTTCTGATCCTGTGATCAACGGGGCATTCGTTATCCACTCGAATAGCGTTGGGCATTGGACAAGAAAGAGCTGATCAGCCGCTTTGCCAGGCATCCTAAGTTTCAGGAACTGTTTCTGCAGATGGAACAAGGGGAAAAGTTCCATTGCCGTCTGACCGGGCACATGGGGTCTTCACTGGCGCTGGTAGCTGCTTCTTCCTATCTCAGGTCATCGGCAGATCATTGGTTCATACTCCCGGACCAGGAGGCGGCGGCCTATTTTTACAATGATGTGGAGAGTCTTTTCGATGAGAGTCGCAAAGACTTGAACAAGAAAAGAGTACTGTATTTTCCCGCCTCCTATCGGCGGAACTTCACCGCTGGGCAGCGCGATAGTGATCAGGTCCTTCAGCGTACAGAGGTACTGAACCGCATTGGGTCGGATCGTGGACGCTCGCTAATCGTCACCTATCCTGAAGCCCTGGTCGAGAAGGTGATCGGGAGGGAAGAGATACGCGGGCAGACGCTGGCGTTACGAAACGGGGAAGCGGTGGACCTGGATTTCGTGGCCGATCTGCTTTTTGAGCATGGGTTCGAGCGGGCCGATTTCGTGGTTGAACCCGGTCAGTTCGCCTTACGTGGCGGGATCATCGATGTATTCTCCTATGCGGCGGAGTACCCTTTCCGGATCGAGTTTTCAGGCAGTCATATCGAGTCGTTGAGGTCGTTCGATCCCGCAAGCCAGCTCTCGAGAGATCGGCTTGCGAGCATCTCTCTCTTGCCTGATGTGGAAGGAAGAGGTGAAGGGCAGCGCAAGGTACCTGTCCCGGAGGCCGTCGGAAGTCTGGCGATCTGGTGGGTGCATGGAGAGCAGTTTATTGCGGAGAGGATGACGGCTGTATTTGAAACGATATGCAGTCAGTTGCTGCAGAGGGACGACATCCCTCCGACAGACGTCGTCCCTGAAAAGGTATGCCTCGATTTCATGCCCGGACAGGCCCTGATCAAAGCCCTTCAGAACAATCCTGTCATCGAGTTCGCCCACCACAGCAGTACCGGGAAGGAGATCCGGCTGAACCAGGAGCCTCAGCCCTCCTTCAACAAGAATTTCGATCTTCTCCTGGCTCACCTCAATACCAATACCAGGGAAGGCGTGGAGAACCTCATCTTCACCGATAATCCCAGACAAGTTGAAAGGATCTACGCCATCGTTGATGACGTGAGCGCCCGCAAAGGAGAAGAAGGCGGGTATAGCTTCTCGGTAATCCCCTCCGCTGTGCACGAAGGCTTCACCGATCGTGATCTTGGGCTGGCATGTTTTACCGACCACCAGATCTTCGACCGCTATCACAGGTTCCGCCTGAGGGACTCCTATCACAGCAAAGAAGCCCTTTCCATCAAAGAGTTGAGCAACCTCCAGCCGGGCGACTACATTACCCACATCGATCACGGCGTGGGGCGCTTTGATGGACTGGAGAAGATAGAGAATAGCGGACGATGGCAGGAAGCGATCCGTATCGTGTATCAGAACAACGATCTGCTTTACGTCAGCATTCATTCTCTGCACCGCATCTCGAAGTATATCGGAAAGGAAGGATCGGAACCCGCGCTCGATAAGCTTGGCTCCGGCGCCTGGAAAAAGCTCAAGAACAAGACCAAGCAAAGGGTCAAAGACATCGCCAGGGATCTCATCCGTCTGTATGCTGAGCGCAGGGCCTCAGAAGGATTTTCCTTCACCCCTGATTCCTACCTGCAACATGAGCTCGAGGCGTCCTTCATCTATGAGGATACCCCGGACCAATTCAAGGCGACAGCAGATGTGAAAAAGGACATGGAGGCCGGTTTCCCTATGGACCGACTGGTTTGTGGCGATGTGGGGTTTGGGAAGACCGAGGTCGCCATAAGAGCGGCCTTCAAAGCCGTTACCGATGGAAAACAGGTAGGGGTGCTGGTCCCTACAACCATCCTTGCCCTACAGCATTTCAAAACATTCAGGGACCGGCTCAGGGATTTTCCCGTTACGGTGGACTACCTCAACCGTTTTAAGCCTGCCCATCAGCAGCGTGAGACCCTGGCCAGGCTCAGGGACGGCAAGATTGACATCCTGATCGGCACCCATCGCCTGTTGAGCCAGGATGTAGTGTTTAAGGATCTGGGCCTGCTGGTGGTGGATGAAGAGCAGAAGTTCGGGGTGTCTGCCAAGGAAAAGCTCAAGAAGATCAGGGTAAATGTGGATACCCTGACCTTAACAGCCACGCCTATCCCGCGTACCCTCCAGTTCTCGCTGATGGGCGCCCGCGACCTCAGCGTGATCAACACTCCTCCGCCCAACCGTCAGCCGGTACAGACCGAATTGAGGGCCTTCGGGGCAGAAGTGATCACCGATGCCATACAATACGAACTGTCCAGAAGTGGACAAGTCTTCTTCATTCATAACCGGATCCAGAACATTCGGGAGGTTAGCGACATGCTGCGGAAATTTGTGCCAGGCACCTCCGTTGCTGTGGCGCATGGGCAGATGGATGGCAAGGAGCTTGAAAGGACCATGCTGGACTTCATCGATGGTGAGTATGACGTCCTTGTTTCTACCACCATAGTCGAATCAGGCCTGGATATCCCCAATGTCAATACGATCATCATCAACGATGCACAGAACTATGGCCTGAGTGATCTGCACCAGCTCAGGGGCCGGGTCGGACGTTCGAACCGCAAGGCGTTCTGTTACCTGCTGGCGCCTCCCCTTTCCATTTTGTCAACAGAAGCACGCAAGCGCCTCAAGGCCATCGAAGAGTTTTCCGACCTGGGGAGCGGCTTCAACATCGCCATGCGCGACCTGGATATCCGCGGGGCAGGGAATATCCTGGGAGCCGAACAGAGCGGTTTTATCTCTGAAATTGGCTATGAAATGTATCAGAAGATCCTGGATGAGGCCATACAGGAGCTGAAGCAAGGGGATTATAAGGAGTATTTCAGGGAAGAGGGTCAGGAAGATTTTGTCAAAGATTGCGTAATCGAGACGGACCTGGAGTTGCTCATCCCCGATGATTACGTCGCTCACATTGCCGAACGCCTCAGTCTGTACAAAGAGCTGGATAGTATTGAGGATGAGCAAAGCCTGGTGGCCTTCGCTGATCGCCTGGCCGATCGTTTCGGCCCTTTGCCTGCAGCGACATCTGACCTGGTGGACTCCATCCGCATGCGATGGCTCGCCCGCGAGGCCGGCATGGAAAAGCTGGTGCTCAAAGGGGGTAAGATGACGGGTTTCTTCATTCAGGATGAAGCATCCCCCTACTTCCAGACCGATCGCTTCACCGCCGTACTACGCTTCGTTCAAGCGCGCCCTGCAGAATGCTATATGAAAGAAAACAACGGCCGGCTGACGCTGACTTTCCGGAAAACAGCCTCGGTATCGGAGGCCATTGCCCTCTTGTCCCAGCTTCAACCGGCCGCTTCCTGAACAGCCTCAGATCTTGATCAGTCGGATGGCCCGGATGGTGTCTGCAAACCGGAGCGTAAGCAGATACACTCCGTTTCCTATTGCAGGCAAGTTATAGGTCTGCCCGGTACCTGACTCCCCCAAATCCTTGATCTTCCGGCCATCCTGTCCCATCAGACTGACCTGTGCTCGCCCCATCCCCTCGGGCCAGGATAGGGTGAAAGTTCCGAAGGTAGGGTTAGGATAGAGGGTTACCTCAGCTGTTGACCGATGCACATCGGTATTGCCCTGGCTTCCCGGTGGGCAGGGACAACCCATTTTGAGCCCAGGGGAAAACAGGGAGCAGTCGACAGGAATGAAGGTGGCTTCCGAACCAGCATACAGGGTGAGGCCGGGCAGAAGGTCAATGTTCCTGCTGTACCACAACCCTCCCGAGCCAGGCCACAGGTTAACCATGCACCCGTCACCGCCAAGCCTGAGCTCTCCGCAGTCATCGGCAAGGTGTTGCCCTGTGTAGAGGTCAAGGTGGCACCAATCCCTTACCCTTTCACAGGGTGGGATAACGTCATTAACCATGTAGGCACTACCCCTGTTGCCCTTCCACCCAAAGGCTCCCGCCAGGGCATGGCTGGAAGAGAGGGAAACGCTCCATCCATAGTATTCATAGGCTTCGGGACTGGATGGAGTGAACTTCTTCCATTGGATCCAGTCTCCGGTATCGTTCCTCCTGAACAGATACATCGATCCGCCCGAAGGGGCCAGGGTGCCGTCTCCAGGTTTACCCGCGAGAAGGTAACGGCCCCGCAGGGCCGCCGATTGGCCGAAGTTCGTGTTCCCGCTGTTCCCATCGGCAGGAACGACAAAGCCATCCACATGCCACTGGCTGCCATCAAAGGCATAGAGGACCACACGGTTGTTCCAGGTGTCCCCGCATACGGCCAGGGGGCAGTCCAGAGAGACGCCACTGGCATTGTCCTGAAAGCGTTTTGATACAGTTTGCCACACTCCAGCGGTTTTTTTCCAGAACCATATTTCGTCGGTTGCCGTAGGGTGATAGAGGGTTGTGATGGCATGATCGCCCTGAATATCCACTGCGTAGCCGAAGCGATCGGGAAGCGAAGCGCTTGCATCTTCCAGCTTGGTCTCAAGGGCCCAGGATCCGCCGTTCTCCTTGTAAACCCAGGCAGCGCCGGGAAGGGCCTGGGTATGGGAAGGTGCGCCAATGCATAAGATCCCATGATCAATGCTTACGGCCCAGCCAAAATAGTAGTTTTTGGTGGATGGACAGGATATCAGGAGTGTCTCCACCCATGAACTCCCGTTGAATTGGAAAATGGCGGCCTTCCCGTGTGAGCTGCTGCTGTTGCCGGGGGCCCCAGCGATCAGTCTTTGTCCGTCGAAATCAAGGGCGTGTCCGAAATAATCGTCCTTAGAGCCGTTACTGAGTGCGATCTTCTGAAAGAAGGTCCAGGTGCTGTCAGGATTAAGCTTATAGACATAGACGGAACCTGAGGCAGAACCCTGATCGTCATCATGTGGAGCCCCGATAAAGGCCCACTCCCTGTCGGTTGCCACTGCCAAGCCAAACATGTCGTTCAGGGCAGGGTCAGTGGGCACCAACTGGTTCAGGTCAGCCGTGAGGTCGTTCAGCGCATCGGGGATCACGGTCACATTTTTCATGGCCACACCAAGCAGGTTGTCCAGGTAGTCCCTCACTTCGAGCCGGACCTGGTAGACCCCCGGCGAGTAGTAGAGGTGCAATGGAACACCGAGCACTTCGGCAAGGGTGCCGTCGCCAAAATCCCACAACTTGCGCGCGAACGAAGGCCCGCCTGAACACAGGTCGTCAAAGCGGGTGAAGTCTCCGGCTACAGCCGGGCCCCTCACCCCAAAGTCAACTGCAAGGGCTGAGTTGAAGGGGGGGTACACATAGACGGTCTGCTCCTGTTGATAGGCCTGCCCGGCCAGGTCAGTGATGGTGAGTACCACGTCGTAAAAACCTGGAGCGTTGAAGATGTGGACCGGACTATGGGCCGTGCTGCTGGATCCATCATCGAAGTCCCAGTATACTCCGCTAATATCACCCGAGGAAGTGTTGGTGAAACATACATAGGAGGGAACAGCCAGGTTAAGCTGATCGAAGCTGAACGAAGCATTGGCCCCGCCGTTTCCCATGGATTGCGGAAGCACGGTGACATAATCGACCCTGAAGCACTGCGAAGGTTGGCCATTCGCGTCTGCGATGGTGAGCGAAGCCGAATAGTTCAGCGGATCACTGGTTAAGTTGGTGTAGGTAACCGGTGGGGGATATTTTCCTGTCCAGGTCATCCCATTACCAAAGTTCCATTGCCATTGGTCTGGATTGCCGGTGGATACATCTACGAAATTCACGGTGAGAGGAGAGGTGCCCAGCACAGGGATACCCACAAATCCTGCCTGGAGGGAACTGGCGTTGGGATTGCTCCCCAGGAAGAACCCATGATGATCATCTGCCTGCGTTTTGAGGTTACCGGTCCAGCTCCCGTCGTTATTGCGGTGCGGCAAGGCACTGCCCGGGGTAGGTCCCGGAAACTCAGGCAGGCAAAGGGCATTCCCTGCCAGGTCAGTGCCCTGGATGCTCATATGCTGGAACCCGGTCTTTCCGGCCTGTATGGCCGTGTAGAGATAGGTAAAAGGGATCATTATGCTCCATTCGGTGCGCTGTAGATTGGCAGGGTGCATGCTGTGGTCGCTGAGTCCGGCCAGTATCGAGGGATCCGCGAAGTCCATGGACATAGCGCGCATGGGTTCTGAGGTGTGGACCGTAACATGCACATTCAGCATTCCAGACGAGGAAGAATTGGTTGGGAAAATGGTCCACGTCAGTTGGTCGGTGTATGCGTTCCAGTCGGCCCAGGCGCTGTAAAGCAGATGGTCGGCGTTCACGCTGACCCCCCGGACGAAGGGTTTGAAATTGTCGAGGATCACCTTCTTCTCATCAGTTGTATTCAGACCGCTGATGTCCGTACCTCTGGCATAGAGGCTTGTCCTGCCATCTGGGAAGCGGCATTCCAGGTTACACAAGGCTTGGTTCCCAAGCGCGTCCACACGGGAGGCGAAGTGGTACTTGAAGAAATCCTGGCTGGGCCCGCTGTTGAAGGGATAAATTCCTGTATCGGCCCTGGTCAGGATCTGGGAGGTGTTAAGGAGCACATGGATGGGAACCCCACTCAGGCCATGATGCTCGTACCGGTATGTCCTCAGTACGGATTCGACACCTCCCAAAGGAACGACCGACAAGCGCATCTGGTCAAAATCCTTGTCGTGGGACACATTCATCATGGCCGTCAGCAACAGGGGTTGGCCGTAAACATTGCTGTCAGGGAAGTCCTGGGCCTGGGTGCCAAGATTTTTCTGAGGCCAGAGGAACACTGTAGGGCTGTAGTCATTCTCATGCGCGATGAACCGGAAGGGGTTCTCCCAACCCAGTAATCCATTGGGACTGTAATCGATATGCAAGTGATTTTCCCCATTCGACCGGAAGACCAGGTCGCCGGCACTTACAATCCGAGTGGCCGGGATGAACTGTTTGGTGATCGTATCCTTAATGCTGGTCAGGGAGGGGGAATCGGTCAGGGCCTTGACCGTATTCAGCTTTCCCGACTGATACTCACGGATGAAGATCACATTGTAATAGCAACCGTATTGGTAATCAGCAGGATATACTCCCCATGTATAATCGGGGTACTCTCCGGTATACATATGGAAGTACCGCCATGGTCCGATCATGATGTAGGAGTTGACCCCAGCCTGCACGATCTTGTCGATTGTTCCCCCTGCAACAGCATAAGCTTTCCCGCCCTGGCTGAGCTGGTAGTCGATTCCTACGTGTGGATTGGTGCCTGCCGGGATATGGCGTGGCCCATAGTCGCTGTTGACCTGTCCGAACTGGGTTGTGCTGCGGGTAATAGGGTCAATCAGTGATTGACCACTTCCGTGCAACACATTTCCCGTCAGGCAAAGGACCGCGATGACCAGGTTTTTCCATGAATCAATCGCTCTTCTGTGGTATTGATCTTTCCTTCCCATCGTTCCAACCCTCCATCTTAAAGATCATTTTTCTGTCAAAGTACACGAGGAAACCGGAATTTCCTGTATTCCCCATTATCCTGAAATGTCTGAATTCTCCGGATGCCGTCCCTTTTGCGCGACCTCCGGAGCTTAGCCTGAGGTCTTTTCCTATCAGGTTCATTCCGAAAATGGAATTGGGTGTCAGCTGCGGAAAGATGCCGTAGATCCCCTGGTACTCCACTTCATGGGTGAGCCCCATGAAAGGCAAGCTGTCGCAGAGGATGTTCATGGGATAGCTCGCCAGGGTGTCTGCCATTCCCTTGCCAAACACCAGGTAGGCCTTTGCATGGTCATCCCTGACAAGGAAAGTATTGAATCCGGAGGTCAGGATATGGCTCTTGCCCATACCCTTTCCGTACTTTCTCCATTTCTCCTTCCCTTGATGATCGAGGCAGATGAGCGTATCGGAACGGCTGATAAGAATCTCTGTCCCTTTAGGGTGAAGGGCCCTGAGCATTGGAGCCGTACCTGTGAAGTATTTCTCCCATTGCTTCCCCTGGCCGAGATCAGTCAACCGCAGGCGGTAGGGCCCCGAACCGGGGTTCAAGGGAGGGTGCAGACTGACAAACAGATCGTTCTCCGTGGCATGGAGCAGATGAACCGGTTCCTTTTCCATGAAAAGGATGCGACCCCCTGAGCCAATAAGGCATTGGTGTGTTTCCACCGCCCCCTCGAACTTGTCGGCGTACACCTGGAAAAAGCGCGGACTTTGCGGATGATAGGAAGATTGCTCCAGGGTGAAAAAGAAGTCCCCTGAATCTACTGTCCACAGGATCTGTCCCTCTCGGTCAGCCATGCCCAAGTGGTAGAAGTGGGTAGGAGCTTCTTCCACCCCGTGGAGGAGTTCCCGGTACTGGAACAGGGCCTGGCCCAGTTCGGGGTACAACCAGACCGAAACATCCCTCTGCCGCGAGGCCAATACTTCCCTGCCATCAAAGGCAGGATAGGCAATGGTGTCCAGGGCCCTGAGGTCTGTACCCAGCATGCCGGGGTATCCTGCAAAGCTCAGTTCGACTGCATCGGCAATGAAAGCGCGGGCGTCAGCCGATGGCGACTGTCCCTTCAAAGCCATCAAAGGGATGAAAATGGTCAGGAGAAGGATGAATTTTCTCATGGCGAAGAGGTGTTGGTGGTTGGTGTGGGTGCTGAATGAAGATCCTTCTCTAAGTTAGTGACCTTTTCGTTCAGTTCGATGAGGTAGAGCGAAATCTCTTCAATTTTCCCAAGCAACGCAACGCTCAACCATCCCAAATCGACCGGTTGCGCCAAAGCTTCGCTTTCGGGAGGTATCCCGGGCAGATGACCATGCTGTCGGATGTAAGGCCTTAGGCTGTCCAGCGGGAACAAATGGGCAGCGGGCGCGAGGACATCGTCTTTCCATACATCCAGCCTGACCTTCACCTCCTTTGCTGTTAGGGTATTGTCAATTCGCATAGAGCCGTTGGCCTTGATGCTCAGGCTGGTGTCACCATTAATAAGCACGGAGAACGCTTCCGTTTCGGGATTTTGCGCCTGACAACGTATGCCGTATCCGGGAACTGCACCCTGGGTCGTCTTCACCAGCAACCCATCATAATCTCCGGCACAGACCTCCAGGCGAGCGGCCGGAGCGGAGGTGGCGATGCCAACCTTGCCTGCAGTCCCCGGCCCGGCAGAGGTCCCAATGAAAAACGTGGGAACATTGCTGTTGAACCCTACCATCAGCGAGTTGGAAATGGTGTTGACCAATGCTGATGTTGCATACCCTGATCCCAGGGTGTACGACCTGATCCCTGTGGACTTGACCTGGGTTCCCAAGGCCAGACTATAGCTCCCTGTGCTTTGGGCCGAATATCCGGCCGCCAGACTGTAAAGCCCTGAAGCCAGGGCATTCATTCCAAACGCATGGGCTGCTGTACCTGAACTTATACTGTTCAGCCCGGAAGCCATTGCAGCCGTCCCCGTTGCCTGGGTGCTCATGCCTATGGCGCTGGAATTAAGGTTGTTGGTTTGTGTTCCCTGGTAATAGACCTGTGCGCTGGATATACCGGGCCACAGAACCAGGATTAGCAGGATGATTTTCTTTCCCTTCATTGCCTTCCCTCCTTGAATCGTTTTAGTGTTGGATTTTGATGAGTTTGATGGATGCGCAGTTACCTGGCGCGCTTTTTATAGTACAGATGTATATGCCAGCCGGTAGCCCCTCGGTAGAGATTCGCTCTCCTACGGTGAATTCCCTTTCCATGATCAGCTTGCCTGTAAGATCAGATAGCTGGCATCTTCCCCTGATGATCCGTTCCTCCGAAAGGATTCGGAATTCGTCCCGGGTAGGGTTTGGGAGTACACGCAGGCCTGTGGCTGTTTCTTGAGCATAAGCGAGGCTGGTGCCGGAAGACTCATAGGCGCCAATATCCACCTGTGTGCCGGCTACCCGGGGTGCCCCGGTAAGGTCTGTGGCAGGTACGGATATGCCAGGAGGCAGGGCCGTGCCCGCATCAATACAGGAAGATGCGCCTTGCAGGCGATAGTCGTATGCCAGGTTGAACCCGTAGGTGCCAGGAGTCATTGCCGGGAGCACAAACATGGGGTCGGCCTGAATCACATTGTTACCATATGCAGGATAATATCCTCCGCTGATGCAGCAATGCATGACCAAGGGAGTATCCACTACCACGAATAGTTGATTTTCGGGGAGCATGGTGCCATTGTGCCAGATGATGTTGTTGGCGATTGTCAGCAGAGGGGAGTTAACGGCTATCCCTGCATTCTCATTGAAAGCGATGGTGTTGTTGAGGTATATGCTTTCGGAGAAGTTGTGGCCATTGATGATGCCTGCCCCGGCATTACTGACGATGAGATTATTGGCGACCATCGAAGCGAGTGTACTTTCGTAGAGCCCGGAGTTGCTGCGGTTGTTCTCGAGCACATTCCTGAAGACGGTCATCCCTCCTGAAGGGAAACTAAGGTGGATGCCGCCCCCATTACCTTGGGTGATACCTGGCCCGACAGTATCAGTAGCGAAGTTGTTCAGAAAAACATTTCCTTCGATCCAGGCCGGCTCGTTCCTCGCGCTAATACCGCCTCCGCTCAGCTCGGCCATGTTGCCAAGGAAGGTGCAATCCTGAATACGTCCCCCCGGACCACCAGTAATCTCCACCGCACCACCGTACATGCCGGACCGGTTGCCCTCGAAATGTGTAAGGCGTATCGTAATCCCTGCACTATCGGCATGCACCGCCCCTCCACCGGATTGGGCGAGATTATCCAGGAAAATGCATTCGCTGATCATGGTGTGCCAGCGTCCACTGGTGCTCAATGCTCCCATACCATCATTCCGGCAATCAGGGCCGGAACCGCAGTGAATGAAATGACAGTGTTCAAAGACCGAGGTGTCCAAGCTGGCTGATGGTTCAAGCCTGATCCCCCCACCTGCACCGATCCCTCCCACGGAATCCCCAATGAATGTGATCGGTTCCCCTGGTGTTGCGCTGGCGATGATCTGACCATGGACCAGGAGATAGTACATTCCGGTGAAGGTGATCCGGGCCGATGGCTGGATAATCAACGTTGTCCCCGCAGGTATGCTGATATCAGTGGATATGATGACAGTATCGGACCACCAGAGGGTGTCCTTGGTGTCAACGAGGCTAATCGGCAGGGCCTTTAGTCCTCCCACAGTCAACATGAAAAGGTATAGGCCAGCAGTGAATTTCGGATGGAGCCTCATGGGTTTTCTGTTTTATTCCGAAGGTTACCATGCATAGGGTGTCCAGGTGGCTGAGGTATGAGAAATCCCATAGAACATGAACAGGATGTGTTCCACGACATAATACCCGTGGGCATCGTAATACTCTGATGGCAGGAGCGCGATGCCGACGGGTTGCTTAAAACCCAGGGAAGGATCCAATGGATCGGCCAGTGGACGGTTTTGGGTTATAAGTGACTGTATCTGAGTGTAATGAAAGTTCATTTCCTGAGGCGAAAGGCAGGTATGGAAGGTGGAATCGAAGGGCGGATGCGTGGTGTTGTAGAAAATGGGGTAGAAGCAGTAGTTTGGGTCAATGCTGCTAGAGTAGGGGCCATTGGGATTGCGCACGATCACAGCCTCAATGTCCGTATAATAGGCATGGCCTAAGGGTGTGGACAGGTTGAGCATGGCTTTGCGCATGATCTCGGTAGTGGCATCTTTTCCCTGGCAGCATACCATGCCATTACATCGTCCCATGCCCATGCCATACCACCACCAGTCTTGCGGGCCAAAAGAGGAGGACAAGTAGGAAGGGATGCCTCCGTGGCCGAAGGCATAGTCCATTGTTACGAAGACCTGTCCATCCTCGGTTACCCACTTAAGGTCGACAAACTCAAGGAATGCGTCCTGGAGCCCGTTTTTTGAGACCACGGCAAAGAGGGTATCGGAAAGGGCCTGGTACATCAGGGCTACGGTTTGCAGCGGAAGGCTCGGGCCGGTCGCGGAGATCTCCAGCCTGGACTTGCCGCTGAAAATGTCCGCGCTTTCCCTTAAAGGGTCGGCCAGACTGTAGGTCAGGGAGGATTCCATAAGCCATAGGCATTCTTCCACCTCGAGGCATGTGCTGGATTTCTGCAGATGGTCCTCCTGGATCATACTCAGAAACTCTATGATCCGTGTCTCCGGATCCTGAAGAATGAGGTCCTGGCGGTGGACTTCATACAGGTCTGCCTTGCTGCATGCTGAGCCCAGCAGGATGATGAGGAGGTAGAGCGCTCTGGTCCTCAGGTTGTTGGGTGCGTTCGGGATGGCTTTTTTCATGATGTTGGGGGTATTATGCTGCGATGGCAGCGGGTTTATGTCTAATTAGACGTTTTACCCCCCTCGAGGCGGAAAGAAAAAGTTAAGAAAGTGGAGGGACGACGTCTGTCGGGAGGGACGACGTCTGTCGGAGGGACGACGTCCCTACTCAGGCTTCGCCAGGATCACATAAACCGGGAAATGATCGCTGTACCCACCCAGATAGGCCCCTCCGGCAAACGAACGGAATGGATATCCTTTGAATGTTCCGGTCTTCTGCTTGAGGAACTCTTTATTGAATACGCGTGTAGCGTACAGAAACCAACCCTTCTGTTCGGCAGGTACCAGGCCCGGACTTACGATGATCTGATCGAAAAGGTTCCAGGAGTCTCTGTACGCCAGGGACCCGATCCCCTTATTGAACATCTCCTCCATAGGATTGTACATCCTTGAGGGATCCACGTTGGCCTTCTTGCCCACAGCCCTCAGGTGATGCCTCACGCTTATGTCCACCGGATCGTCGTTGAGATCACCCATGACCATAATCTTGGCTTCAGGATCCATCCTCAGCAAAGAATCTACGATGTGACGCGACAGGTCTGCCGCCGCATTCCTGAGATGACGTGAACTCTGCTCCCCCCCACGGCGCGAAGGCCAGTGGTTGACGATCACATGCACCTGTTCCCCGTCAAGGTATCCTGATACCAGCAACTGATCCCTGCTGAGAAAGTCAGGCTCGGTCGGAATCTTTAGCCGGTAGGAACGTGATCCGGTTACCTGGAAGTACTTGGGCTGGTATATCAGCCCTACGTCAACCCCTCTCCGGTCAGGACTGTCGTAATGAACCACGGCATACCCTCTGGCCTTTAGCTCAGGCCTCCTGATCAGATCTTCAATAACCCCACGGTTCTCGATTTCAGAAAGACCGAGCAGGGCAAGCCCGTCAGGAGAATGATCCGTTCCTATCCTGGAAATAACCTCAGCAAGGTTGTTCAGCTTTTCCTCATACCGCTGATTACCCCAGGCGTTGGGACCTGTAGGGGTAAATTCCTGGTCGTTAACCTCAGGTTGATCAATGGTGTCAAACAGGTTCTCCACATTGTAGAAACCAATACAGGCGATTCGATACCTCTTGTCTTCCTGGCACTGAAGGATCCAGGGCAACAAGAGCATACCCACGGCGATCAAGTACATTCTGGATCTCATCATGGCTTGGGTCATACGCTTATTCCACAAAGATCACAATAATCCAGAATGCACGGGATTCTCCGGATACAGCATTCATGGGTCATTCCTCAAAAGGATTTTTCCTCACCTTTGTATGCTTGACTTGAACTTCCCAACGCAAATCCAAGCATATCTGGAATGAAGATAATTACCATAAGCTTAATGGCCGGCTTCTGCCTGACGCTGGGCTATCCATTGAAGGCGCAGACGGATACAACGCAGGCAGGTACACCCGGACCGGGGGCGTTACCAGTGGTAACCCTGTCGGCAGCTGAACTCGAGGGGGACCAGGAATCCCAGGATATCTCCGGACTCCTTCAATCCTCAAGGGATATCTTTGTGAGCACCGCTGGCTATACGCTTTCCTCTGCGAGGTTCAGGATACGCGGCTACGATTCCGAGAATACTCTGGTCATGATCAATGGGGTACCCGTCAATGATCCGGAATCCGGAAGGGCATACTGGTCTTCCTGGGGAGGGCTGAACGATGTGACCCGCTATCAGGAGGTCAGGACCGGAATTTCTGCCAGCCAGCAGACCTTTGGCGGAATAGGAGGAAGTACCAACGTGGAGACCAGGGCGTCAGGTTTCCGCAAAGGTTCCCAGATCAGCTATTCCATTGGCAACCGTTCCTATCGTAACCGGCTGATGTTCACATCCAATACAGGAATGCTGAAGAATGGCTGGTCTTTCTCATTGTCGGCATCACGTCGCTGGGCCCAGGAAGGCTATGTGGAAGGTACTTTCTATGATGCCTGGGCCTATTTCCTTGCAGCTGAAAAGAAGATCTCCGCCAAACATACCCTGGCCTTCACCGGCTTTGCTTCCCCAAGCAGACAGGGTCGCCCGGGGGTATCCACCCAGGAAGCCTATGACCTTGCCGGGTCCAATTTCTACAACCCGTACTGGGGCTACCAGGAAGGGGAGAAAAGGAACAGCCGCGTGAGCACTTCGCATCAGCCAATGCTCATCCTGGGTCACTACTGGGATATCAACGGAAAGACCAAATTCTATCAGGCCCTGTCCTATAGCTTTGGAAGGTCGGGCTTCACTGCCCTGGAATGGTATGATGCCGCAGATCCCCGTCCTGACTATTACCGCAACCTCCCCAGCTACTACGTTCCGGAAGATCCGGCAATGGCAGCAGTATACACCGACAATTGGCAGGAGGAGGATTTCCGCCAGCTGGACTGGGAGCGATTCTATTTTGCCAACCGCAAGAACCTATACACGGTCCTGAATGCCAATGGAATAGACGGAAATAGCATCACCGGCAACCGGTCAAAGTATATCATTGAGGACAGACGGGTAGATAAATCGCAGATCGGTTACAGCGCCAACCTCCGGCATGCGCTCAAAGAAAACCTGTTCCTTTCTGCCGGCGCCAATGTCTCCGTATACAGAGGCAGAAACTACAAGGTTATCGAGGATCTCCTGGGCGGAGATTTCTGGGTGGATGTCGACAAGTATGCGGAACAGGATTATCTTGACCCGGTCACAGCCAATAATGACACCCGGATCCCCAATCATGTGATCTATGAAGGCGATGCCTTCGGATATGACTATACCGCAAGCATTGACCAGGCAGACCTCTTTGCAATGCTGGAGTTCAAAGCAAGCAAGCTGGATGGGTTCGTTGGCATCACAGCTGCAGGAACCCGGTTCTGGCGTACCGGACACATGCAGAGCGGAAAATTCCCCGAGGACTCATACGGGGATTCCGACATTCATTCCTTTCTGACCTATGGAACGAAAGCAGGGCTCCAGTACAAACTTACCGGTAGGCATTTCATCACGGCCAATGGTCTGTGGATGACCAGGCCTCCTTTTTATCGCGATGCTTTCGTTTCCATCCGTACCAGAGATCAGGTAGTGGAAGATCTGGGCGAAGAGACGGTTTACGGAGGCGATATCAACTATATATATAGAGGTACAGGATTGAAGCTCAGGCTCACAGGATATTATTCCAAGTTCATGGATCAGAACTGGTCGCGTAGCTTCTATCATGAGGACCTGAATACATTCGTGAATTATATCATGACCGGGCTCGATGAGGTCCACACAGGAATGGAGCTCGGAATTGAGGCGGTGGTTACTCCGGCCCTGACGGCCTCGGTGGTGGCCGCTCACGCCGATTATGTATACAGTTCACGTCCTGATGTATTTATTGCTGCAGACAACGACCCATCCGTTCTGCTCGAATCCCGCAAGGCTTACCTTAAGAATTTCAAGGTCGGAGGGATGCCCGAATCAGCTTTTTCCATCGGACTGAAGTACAATTCCCGTAAATTCTGGTTTGCAGGGATCACCTGGAGCTATTTCGATAATATTTACCTCAACCCCAATCCGGACCGCAGAACAGAGGAAGCCCTGGCTGGCCTGGTCTCTGACGATCCCCAGTGGGAAGCGCTCCTGAGCCAGGAGAAACTGGATGCAGGCATGACCCTCGATTTCTTTGGCGGGAAGTCGTGGACGGTAAAGGGGCACTACATCAACCTCACGGTGAATGTCAGCAATCTGCTCAACGAAGCAGATTTCGCCATCGGGGGCTTTGAGCAGTTTCGATACGATCCTCGGGACCTCGACCGCTTCCCGCCCAAGCTCTATTACCTCTACGGACGGAGCTATTTCATCAATGTCAGGTATACACTTTAAAGAACGTCCAATCATATGAAGTCAATGCGCATTCACCCCATTCTGCTTCTGCTCTCTTTCACCCTGGTGTTCACCGGGTGCATCAAGAATGAGTTCGATGAGCCACCTGTCCGCACTATCCCGGTAGGCAACATTAAAACCATTGCTGAGATCCGTGCCTTGTTTCAGGGTCAGCCGGTGAAGATCACAGAAGATTGGTCCTTGTATGCCGTGGTAACCATGGACGAGCGCTCCGGGAATATTTATCGCAGTGCCTATATTCAAGACCAGACAGGTGCCATCAACCTTCACTTGAACTCCGCCGGAGGACTTTATCAGGGGGACTCCATCCGTCTGTACCTCAAGGGAACCGTGATCAGCGACTATTCGGGGATGCTTCAGATCGACAGTGTGGACGTGGACGAGCATGTGGTAAAGCAGGCCACCCTGGTAGACGTCGTCCCTCAGACCGTCACTATTCAGGAACTCACCACCGGTTTCTATCAGGCAAGGCTCGTTCGCCTCGACAGTGTTCAGTTCAAAACTTCAGAATTGGGGCAAACCTTTGCCGATCCCGTCCTGCTTTACTCCGAGAACCGGATGCTGGAGGATTGCGATAAGAATGAGATCATTGTGAGAACCAGTGGCTATGCCAACTTCGCCGGGGAACTACTTCCCGAAGGAAGGGGGTCGCTCGTAGCAGTGGTTAGCGAATATAGCGGAGACCTTCAGCTCTACATCCGATCATATGCAGAGATCGATATGACCGGCCCCCGCTGCGGAGGAGGAGTTGGACCTCAGGAGCTTCTCCCTGTCAATAATCTTCGTGCCCTGTTCTCTGGAACCGCTACAAACGTTCCAGCAAACAAGAAGATCCGCGGAGTAATCATTTCCGATCGGGCAAATTCCAACCTCACCGGGCGCAATGCCTTCATTCTTGATGAAAACGGGGATGGCATTGCCCTCAGGTTTGAGGAAACGCATAACCTGAATCTCAACCAGGAAGTGGAGATCAATGTTTCCGGAATTGAGCTTTCGGAATACCAAGGCTTGTTGCAGCTCAACAATATCCCGAACGACAATGTGGCTGTGATCGGGACGGTTGCTGCCCCGACACCCCTGAATGTACATATCGAGGATCTTATCGATGACTTTGAAGCGTATGAAGCTAAACTGGTTCGTCTGACGAATGTTACAATCTCCAAAAGCGGTGGGTATACCGACTATAAGTACACCTGTATTCTGAATGACGGTACAGGAGAGATAGATATGTACACCACGGATTATGCCTCATTCGCAAATACCAACTTCCCGACGTATCCGGTCCATATCACCTGTATCGTATCACAGTACACAGATCCTCAGGTTCTTATAAGGAATCTGTCGGATGTGGTGCAAGCCAAATGATAGGATGGGCTGGATTAAGGTGACCAATTATCTGTAAATTCGTTTAAAATCCAGGTAGCCGTGTCAGATAGCGTAATTATCATTCCTACATACAACGAGAAGGAAAATATAGAGAAGATCGTTCGCAAGGTGTTCTCGCTGGAAAAGGATTTTGATATTCTCGTGGTTGAGGACAGCTCACCTGATGGAACTGCCGCGATCGTGAGGGGCTTGATGAAAGAGTTTCCGGAACGTCTGCACATGGAAGAACGCAAGGGAAAGCTGGGACTGGGCACAGCCTACATCCATGGTTTCAAGTGGGCCCTTGCGCGCAACTATGGATACATCTTCGAGATGGATGCAGATTTCAGCCACAGCCCCGACGACCTGATCAGGCTGTATCATGCCTGCACTGCCGAAGGAGCAGACCTGGCCATAGGTTCGCGTTACATCAAGGGGGTTAATGTAGTCAACTGGCCGATGGGGAGAGTGCTGATGTCGTACTATGCTTCTGCCTATGTTCGCATGGTTACCCGGATGAAGATCCGGGACACGACAGCAGGATTCAAGTGTTACACGCGGCGTGTTCTGGAAACCATAGCCCTTGACCGTATCCGCTTCACTGGATATGCTTTCCAGATCGAGATGAAGTTCACCACCTGGAAGCATGGTTTTCATATTATTGAAGTGCCCATCATATTCACTGATCGCACAGAAGGGCAGTCCAAGATGAGCAAAGGAATATTTAAGGAAGCCGTGTTCGGAGTGATGTCCATGGCGATGAAATCTTGGTTCCGAAAGTACGATAAGGTTGCCTGATCTGTAATGTGCCAATATGATAGAGGGGGTGGGCAATCATTGCTTTCCCCCTTTTTAATATCGACCGATATGTTGATTCAAAATGTAGTAATCGTCAATGAGGGTCGCTCTTTCGCAGGGGGCCTGCTAATTGAAGGAGAAATAATAGTTGCTGTGCTTGAAGGGGATGCCTTACGGCAGGCGCTACTCCAATATCAGGGTGAACGTTTTGATGGGGGGGGGGGCTATCTTATGCCAGGCCTGATTGATGACCAGGTTCATTTTCGTGAGCCTGGACTTACGCACAAGGGAGATCTGTCAACAGAATCCCGGGCGGCTGCAGCCGGAGGGATCACCTCTTTCATGGAAATGCCGAATACCCAACCGCAGACGCTGACCCAGGGATTGC
>ERZ795054.1158-NODE-1158-length-26161-cov-7.334751_pt1 | contig 26161 bp, 25 predicted proteins | sample MGYA00375138_ERZ795054 | MGnify/ENA primary metagenome ERZ795054 (study PRJEB30183, sample SAMN05720215) | anaerobic digester metagenome | isolation source: active sludge of municipal wastewater-treating anaerobic digesters | place: USA | collected 2014-12-23 ... | reverse complement strand
CTGACTTATTAATCCGCCTACGCACCCTTTAAACCCAATAAATCCGGATAACGCTTGGGGCCTACGTATTACCGCGGCTGCTGGCACGTAGTTAGCAGCCCCTTATTCACTAGGTACTGTCAATTACTTCATCCCTAATAAAAGCAGTTTACAATCCGAAGACCTTCTTCCTGCACGCGGCGTCGCTCGGTCAGGCTTTCGCCCATTGCCGAATATTCTCGACTGCTGCCTCCCGTAGGAGTGGGACCCGTGTCTCAGTGTCCCTGTTGGGGAACAGCCTCTCAGCTCCCCTACCCGTCATAGGCTTGGTGGGCATTTACCCCGCCAACTACCTGATAGGACCTAGGCCAATCTTAAAGCGATTTGCATCTTTACCGAGCAAACAGTACGAATGCTCGGACTATGGGGAATTACCCGATCTTTCGACCGACTATGCCCCACTTCAAGGTATGTACCAAGGTATTACTAACCCGTTCGCCGGTCTTCTGTATTGCTACAGAATCCCTCGACTTGCATGCCTTATCCACGCCGCCAGCGTTCATCCTGGACCAGGATCAAATCCTCAATAAAAAATAAACTTGAATGATCGCACGAAACAATGAAAAAATAGTTGATTATATAGTGTGTGGAAATTTTCAAAGAACTTCGGAACAACTGGCTTCTGATAAGAAACCAGTGACTGGCAACGAATTATTTATTTAAAAATAATTTCATTGCTGGTCACTGGTCTCCTAAATAAAAATTTAAGAAAGTTTTGATGATTATTAATTTTGCATAAGCCTCTAGAGTATTTTAGCCATTACAAACTATTTGTCAATTTCTGTCCTTAATTAACTATACCCAGTTTACTTCATTTATAAGCGGCTTGTCAAGCCGGCCGAAACAATAGGCCAAGATTAACATTTTAGTAAAAATATGCTACAATAACACAATCAAAATGAAGAAAAGGAAAAAAACAATTAAATTCTGGCTTTTGATTATTATCCCCCTGTTCATTCTAATCGGCGGCGCTTTGTTTTTCATTCAAAAAACCAACGGCAACTTACAAGAAGATTTAAACACTACCGGAAATAAAATTTCCAATTTAATTAACCAGATAAATTTGCTGGCTTCGCAAAGCAACGATCAATTAGGGCTAATTCAAGCTAAACAAAAAGGCGGCGATGTGAAAGCGGCTTTAGATTTGGTCATTATAGAAAAAGAACATAATCGTCAGATTAACGAATCCTCCATCCAGCTGACCGAAGAATTAAAAAAGCTGACCCAATTATTATTAAAGGTTTCCGATGTTGCTGAACAAGAAAAAATTGAGACTGCCATTCAATATCAAGTCAACGCTATCAGCCACTTATTGAATTACGGGGCCGGCGTGGATGCCTTGCTCCAAGAATTGGCGCTGCAATATGAATCCGCTTTGGATAATAGAACGTATGAACCGAAAGAAAATATTGACGAGCTTTACGCCTTAATCCAACAAGAGATCGCAACAGCCAACACTAATAGCCAAAAATTCTTAGAATCTTTGGCAGAAGTAAAAAATGAAGAAAACTAATGTTTTAATAATCCTTGATGGCTGGGGCATAGGGCCGCACGATGACACTAACCCGATTTATCGCAGCCAAAAGCCGACCATTGATTATTTCCAAAAAAATTATCCGATGATGAGCCTGCAAGCCGCTGGCATTGCCGTAGGTTTGCCTTGGGGCGAGCCGGGAAACAGCGAAGTCGGACACCTGACCCTGGGCGCCGGAAGGGTCATCTACCAGCACTATCCCCGCATTAGTTTGGCCGTTCGCAACGGCGAATTCTTCAAAAACACGGCTTTCAACGAAGCCTTTGATTACGAAAAGAAAACTAATGGCAGCATCCATATCTTGGGACTGCTTTCCAGCGGCAATGTCCATTCGTCTTATGAACATCTGCAGGCCTTAATTAAAATGGCTTCTTTAAAGAAGGCAAAAAATGTTTATTTCCATCTTTTCACTGATGGCCGCGATTCGGGGCCGCAATCCGGACGCGACTTAACGAAAAAATTCCTGGAAGATTTAAAAAAAGCCGGGGTCGGACAATTGGCCAGCTTGAGCGGACGCTACTATGCTTTGGATCGCACAAAAAACTGGCAGAACACAAAACAAATTTACGACCTGCTCACCCAGGGAAAAGCTAAAATTGAACCAAACATTGATAAAATCTTCGATCTCTATTACGGCCGCAAACTTTCCGACTCCTACATTGAACCGACGCTCATCGCCGATCCGCAAAAGCCCGAAGAATTTCCGCTCGTCAAAGACGGTGATAGCTTAATCTTTTTCGATTTCCGCGAAGACAGCATCCGCCAAATGGTGGCGCCGTTTGCCCTCAAAGATTTTCCGGAATTTGAACGGCTCCCCTTTCCCAACCTGAAAATCACTACCATGACCGAATATGACACAAACTTTGACGTCAGCGTCGCCTTCAAGCCGCAAAAAATAGAAAAAACGCTAACCACGGTTCTTAATGAAAGAGAATTAAAACAATTGAAAATAGCGGAAACAGAAAAATATTACCATCTGACCTTTTTCTTCAACGGCTTAACTGATAAAATTTTCTCTAATGAATTCCGCATCATGCTCCCCTCCAAAGAAACTCCCCGCCCCGACGAAGCGCCGGAAATGCGCGCTTTGGAGATAACCGACAGATTGATTCTGGCGCTCCAGGAAAAAACCTATGATTTTATCGCCATCAATTATGCCAACCCCGATACCATGGCCCACACCGGAAACTATCAAGCCACCGTCAAAGCAATTGAAATAATTGACGACCAGTTAAAACAAGTTTACAAAGTGGCCAAAGAAACCGGCGCCACCCTGGTCATTACCTCGGATCACGGCAATGCCGAAAAATTGTATGATACGGCCACCGGCGAAATAGAAACCAACCACAACGGTAATCCCGTTCCGTTTTATCTGATTGACGAAAAATTCAAATTGGCAAAAGAAAGAAACGAGGAAGAAATTTACGCCTTGGAACGGACGACCGATGGAGTAATCTGCGACGTCGCGCCGACCATTTTAGAATTAATGAACATCCCCATTCCCGAAGAAATGTCCGGAAAAAGTCTCATCAAATATCTGAACTTGGAAAAATAAAATATGAAATACAACTGTGATAAAATAGAAAAAAAATGGATGCAAGAATGGAGCAAAAACAACTACGCCGATTGGAAACCAACGGAGAACGCTAAAAAGAAAAAGAAATATGTTTTGGATATGTTCCCTTACCCGTCTGGCGACGGCCTCCATGTCGGTCACGTGGAAAATTACGCGGCCACCGATATTTACAGCCGCTACTCTCGGATGAAAGGGTTCAACGTCTTACATCCGATGGGCTGGGATGCTTTTGGCTTGCCGGCAGAAAATTACGCCATCAAAACCAAACAACATCCAGCTCAAGTCGTGGAAAAAAACATCAAAGTTTTCCGCAGGCAAATTGAACGCCTGGGCTTATCTTATGACTGGAACAGAAAAATCAATACCACTGACCCGAAATATTATAAATGGACGCAATGGATATTTTTACAACTTTTTAAACACGGTTTGGCTTATGAAAAAGAGGCGCCGATTAACTGGTGCCCGTCCTGTAAAACCGGATTGGCTAATGAAGAGGTGGTGGAGGGAAAATGCGACCGTTGCGGCACACCGGTAGAAAGAAAAAAATTGAAACAATGGTGGTTGAAAATCACCGCTTACGCCGAAAGGCTCTTAAGCGGATTGGACCAATTAGATTGGCCAAATAGCATCAAAGAAATGCAAAAAAATTGGATTGGCCGATCCGAAGGCAGTTTAATAAAATTCAAGCTTAAAAGCGGAGACGTGAACATCGGTGAAATTGAAGTTTTCACAACCCGAGCCGATACTCTTTTCGGCGCCACTTATTTGGTGCTCTCGCCGGAACACCCCATTATTAATATCCTGAAAAATCATGCTGACAATGCTAAGGAAATTGACAGATATATTAACGAAGCTCAGCAGAAATCCGATATGGAACGCATGGACCCGACCAAAACAAAAACCGGCGTAGAAATAAAAAACATCCAAGCCATCAACCCGGCTAACAACCAACTACTTCCTCTTTGGATCTCCGATTATGTCTTGGTTCATTATGGAACCGGCGCCATTATGGCTGTGCCGGCTCATGATGAACGTGATTTCGAATTCGCCAAAAAATTCGGCTTAAAAATAATTGAGGTTATCAGCCCTGACCAAAAAGAACATCAGCTTAACGCCGCTTACACCGGACCGGGATACTTGCTTAACTCCGGACCCTTTAACGGCTTGGACAGTGAAATAGCCCAGGATAAAATCAGCCTGTTCATTGGAGCGAAAAAATCAGTATTCTATAAAATGCGCGATTGGGTTTTTTCCCGGCAACGCTATTGGGGAGAACCGATCCCCATTATCAAATGCCCGAAATGCGGTAATGTCCCGCTTTCTGAAAAAGACCTCCCCTTGACCCTACCTAAAGTTAAATCATACGAACCGTCTGGTACCGGAGAATCGCCGCTCGCCGCCATCAGCTCTTGGGTAAATGTCAAATGCCCAAAATGCGGCGGTCCGGCTAAACGCGAGACCAACACTATGCCGCAATGGGCTGGCTCTTGCTGGTATTACTTGAGATACATTGACCCCAAAAACAGCAAACAACTCGTTGACCCCAAAAAAGAAAAAAAATGGATGCCTGTTGATTTGTATATGGGAGGCGCAGAACATGCAGTGCTCCACCTTCTTTATGCCCGCTTTTGGCATAAATTCCTTAATGACAGCGGCGTTGTTTCCACCGACGAACCGTTTCAAAAACTGATTAATCAGGGTACAATTTTGGGCGCCAACAACGAAAAAATGTCCAAATCGCGCGGCAACGCGGTTAATCCCGATGATATTGTCAAACAATACGGCGCCGATGCCCTGAGACTCTATGAAATGTTTATGGGCCCGCTCCAAGCGGCCAAGCCCTGGAACACCGAAGGCATTAACGGCGTTTCCCGATTCTTAAACCGCATTTGGAATTTATTCTCAGCTCAAATAAAAATAAAAGGCGGAGAAAAAAACAATCCGACAACTGCCAAGACTATTAACCAGACAATCAAAAAAGTTACGGAAGACCTAGAAAATCTGGATTACAATACCGCCATCAGCGCTCTAATGGAATGCCTCAATGCCCTAACGGCTAAAGAGGGAGTAAAAATAAAAAAATCCCACTTGGAAGATTTCCTCCGGCTGCTGGCGCCGCTGGCCCCCTTTATAACAGAAGAACTCTGGCATCAAATGGGGCACAAAACTTCCGTTCACAAAGAAAGGTGGCCAAAATATAACAAAAAAATGTTAAGAGAAAAAGAGTTTGATTTGATCATTCAAATCAACGGAAAAGTCCGCGATAAAGTAAAGGCAATGGTTGATATCAATCAAGGCGAAGCGGAGAGAATGGCCCTTAATCGAGAAAAAATAAAAAAAATATTAACCGGCAACCATCCTAAAAAGATAATCTATATCCCGAATCGCCTCATTAATATCGTAATTTAGCTCAGGTAATAAAAAGACCCGCCTCAGGCGGGTCTTTTTATTCTTTTTCTTTGTTCATTAAATCCCAAAGGTTTTGAAAGAGCGCCGCAACCAATAGCGGCCCAGTACCGCCGGGAGTCGGCGTGATTAAGCTACTGCGCTTTTTTACTTTTTCAAAATCCACATCGCCTTTGATTTTTCCGTTTTTTAGACCGTAACCGAAATCAATCACCACCGCCCCCTTTTTAATCATTTTTTTTGTAATTAAGCCCGGCTCTCCAACGCCCGAAATTAGAATATCGGCTTTTTTTGCTATTTTTTCCGGCTGTTTGGTAAATTCATTTATAATAAAAACGGTTGCTTTTTCTTGTGTCAACCAATTAGCCACTGTCAAACCAACTAATCGGCCAGCGCCGAAAACAGCACAAACTTTTCCTTGAGGATTAATGCCGTACTTTTCCAGAATGATTTTTACGACTTCGGCAGCTGGCGGAATTATTTTGAAGCGTCCGGTCAAAAAAGCGCCAAAACTCCTTTCATTCAATAAATCCGGGTCCTTCTCAACGGGAATGGCGTTTAGTAAATACTGAACATTAAATTTTTTAGGCAACGGCAACTGAATGATAACGCCCTTAATGAAATCGCGCCTCACAATTTCTCCTATTTTAGCTCTCAAAAATTTATTGGAAACATCGGAAGTAAAGTTAAAATGCAAAAACTCAATACCCAAAACGCCGGCCACCCGAGACTTCTCTTTGATAAAACTGGAACTGGCCGGATTGTCTCCGACCGAAATAACCGCCAAAGCGGTTTTTCGGACGGCAAAAAAAGGCTTTAAATCATCGAGAACCTCTCTCGCTAAATTTTTACCATCGACAATGACCATAATCTAAAAATTTAACGGTAAGTTAAACTGGTTACGGTGCCGTTGGTAAAAATTAGTTGCCGAACATCAAATTCATCCAAGCGCTTTTTCCAGTCTAAATCGGAAAGGCTAATTTCCCAATAATGGCCGCCGGCGTTAACGTAATTATCAATTGAAGCAACCAAAACCGTATTGCCCGTTTCTTGAAACCCGATTTGGATATTTCCCGCCTCCGCGATTAAAAGCAGGGCATCTCGCAAGTTTAATCCTTGACCGGCCACCTCGCCTTCAAAAATACGTTTTTGGCCATTACCGTAATCTAAAATAACCTTTGCCACTTTCGAATTTTGCGCGAAATCTTTCGCCCTACTATTCAATCGGCTGTTTAGCAGGAGAAAATAAGAATCAAAAATCAAACTGGCGATAAAAAGCAAAATAACCAGCGTTAAAATCGTTCGGAAGAGACCGTGGGAAATTTCACTGTTTTTTTGCATATTATGACTGAAACACAAAAGCCGACTATTTTTTATTTAAACGTTAAATAAAGAAAAATAAAAGTTCGTTAGTGTTTGACCGAAAAAGAAAACGGCCAAAACGCCCAGAGCTAAAAAGGGGCCAAAGGGAACGGCATCCTTCAATTTCTTTTTCGTCGCAAGAACAATGATTAGAGAAACGAAGGCGCCAATTATAAAAGAAAGACCCAAACCGATTAAACCGGCGCCAAGACCAAGCATTAAACCGATTAAAATCGCCAGCTTAACGTCGCCGAAACCCATTGCCTTGCCGCGGCTAAAAGCATAAATTAAAAAAAGGATGATGGACAAAATAAATGCTCCTGCCAAAGCTGAGGTTAAAACGTTAAAATGAACGTTGACCACGTCGGCATAGGGGCCCAAAAAATTCAACCCGTGCGCGGGAAATAAACTGCCTCGCGTTAGGCTCAAAAAATAAAAACTCAAATTGGCCAGCAGAGAAATAGCGATGGCCGGAAAAACTATTTTATCAGGCAAAAGATAATGACGCAGATCAATTATTGATAAGGCGATGAGAACGGCTGCGTAAAAAAGCCAAATAAGAATGACTGCGACTACCCAAAAATTTGTCCGCGGATCGGAAAAAAAATAATGAGCGAAAAAATTAAAATCAAGAATGCGCCAGGTTACGCCCGCAAAAATTAAAGCCGTCAGCCCCTCCACCAGCGGATACTGCCAAATAAGCTTCTTGCGACAATAACGACAGCGACCACGCAAAAAAATAAAGCTTAGGATTGGAATAAGCTCAAACCATTTCAACTGTTGGCCGCAACGCAAACAGTGGGAACGACCCCTGACGATTTTTATAACCTGAGTATCTTCCGCGGGGTTCCAGCGCAAAGTAAGGACATTGATAAAGCTGCCCACCACCAAGCCCAGAAGCCCCGCAAAGATAATAAGAAGATAAGACATGCGATTTTTACGCTAAATTGCTTTTAGAATTGAACGCAATAAACGCCGTCAGCTCCGCAGTCGATTCCAAAATCGCAAGAGCCGGAACTGGTTCCCTGAGCGCTATCTTTAAGCGCCTGATTGCCCGTATCTTCCAAGGTCGCTGCCACGACATAATTCTGGCCGAGGTTGCAATCTTGATAATAGTAAGAAATTCCGTTATCGTCAGTCGCCAAAGGATCCTGAGGCACCTGATTCAAGCCGATCCCCGCTCCGGTAATTGAGGCCGTCAAAGCCGTCCATTTTTGGCTGGCGCTGCCAGCGGGCGCAGTGGGATAAGAAGAATTACGAGTATAATAAATCTCCAAAGCGTTTTGCACCTGTTTCAGATCGGAAACCCTTCTGGCATCCCTGCCCCTTGAACGAAATTGGCTAAGACCAACTAAAATCAAAGAAGATAAAATTCCGATAATAGCCACAACTATCAACATTTCGATTAAAGTAAAACCCTTTTGTTTTTTCATAATTAATATGTATTAAACGACCTTTTTATTCTGCAAATAAGATCCGGGAAATAATTTGCCCTTCGTCTTATTCAAAAATTAACTAAAAGACCGAGGCCAAGTTATAAATTGGCAAAAGTACGGCCCCGACGAACAAGCCAATGAATAATCCCAGAACAACGATAATAGCCGGCTGAACCATTTCCACCAAATTGTTAATGGAATTCTGGACCTCCTCATTGTAGAAAGAGGAAACTTTATCCAGCAAAGTGTCTAACTGCCCGGAAGTTTCGCCGATCGCCACCATTTGCGTCACGAGCGGCGGGAAATATTCGGGATAACGACTGAGGCTGGCGGAAATCGTTCCGCCCCGTCTGATTTCCTCGGCCGTCTCATTCAAAACTCTGCGATACACTTGATTACTGACTACGCGCGCGGAAATTTCCAAGGAATCGGTCACCGATATTCCACCCTTCAAAAGCACGCTGGTCGAGGTCGCAAAACGGGTAATGGCCGTCTTCTTAATCAAGGTGCCGAACAGGGGAATGCCCACTGTTAATTCATCCCAAACCGGCTTTCCTTCGTCGCTTCTGAAATAACGAACAGCGACAACAACGGCCACAACTAAAACGATTAAAAGCGCCCAGCCCCAAGAAGACATAAAAGTACCAAGCCCCATCAAAACTCTGGTCAAAAATGGCAATTGCACATTCACTTCGGAAAAAATGGAACGCATCTGCGGCATTACCACCGTTAAGATTAAAATCATCACCGCAATAAAAATTCCTATGACGAAAACCGGATAAATCATCGCGCTTTTAACACGACTGGATAAGCGCATTTCTTTTTCCAGATAATCAGCCATAAAGAGCAGGGTTTCTTCCAAGCGACCGGAAACTTCAGCGGAACGCACCATGTTCACGTAAAAATCGGAAAAGACTTTAGGATGCTTGGAAAGCGCTTGGGAAAAGTACAATCCCCCGTCAACATCGGTATAGACATCGAAAATCACGTCTTTCAGCGCCGGCGTGGAAATCTGTTTGTGCAAAGTTTTCAAAGAATCGGATAAGGCCACTTTGGCCGAAAGCAAAGTGCTTAATTGTCTGGTAAAAAGCATCAGCTCCTTTGGTTTGACTTTCTGGAAAAGACCGGAAAATTTGCCCCAAACATTCTTTTTCTCTAATGATTCCAGCGACAAAAGGTAAAGCTTGTTCTCCTGCAAAATTTTGATAGCCAAATCCCGGCTGGCGGCCTCCACCATGCCGGCTTGCGTTTCACCTAATTCATTTCTTGCGCTGTAACGGAATTTTGCCATAGTTATTTATCTCGCCAGCAAACTGCCCAATTCCGCCGGATTCAACGAATACATTTGGGCACTTTCCAAAGAAATTTCTCCTTGGCGCACTAAGGCGGCCAGCGAACGATTTAAAGAAATCATTTTTTCTTGGATTCCGGTCTCAATCACCAGATCAATCTGATAAATTTTGTCCTCGCGAATCAGATTGCGAATAGCAGAATTGGTAATCATCACCTCGCAGGCAGGAATGCGGCCGCCGGAAAGCCGCGGGATTAACCGCTGGGAAACAATGCCAACTAAAGTGGAGGCAATTTGAGATTTGATCTGGTTCTGCTGACCAGCTGGAAAACTGTCAATGATCCGATCCAAAGTTTGAGAAGCGGAATTAGTATGCAAAGTGGAAAACACCAAGTGACCGGTTTCGGCAGCCGTAATCGCTGTTTGAATTGTTTCCGCATCGCGCATCTCGCCGATCATGATGACATCAGGATCCTGTCTTAAAACCGAACGTAAAGCCCGATGAAAACTCGGAGTATCGCTGGCCACTTCTCTTTGATCAATAATGCAACGGTCTTGATTAAAAACGTATTCAATCGGGTCTTCAATAGTAATAATATGGCTAGTCCGCTTATGATTTATCTCATCAACCATGGCTGCCAAGCTCGTTGATTTTCCATGGCCAGCCGGACCAACCACAATCACAAACCCCTGCGACGGCTTAGTAAAATCATGGAGCACTGGCGGCATATTCAATTCTTCCAATGTTTTAATTCTAAAAGATATGAGACGCAAAGCGGCGGCCATATTCCCTCTCTGGAAATAAACGTTGACGCGAAAACGAGCTTTATCGGTATAAGAATAAGAAAAATCCAATTCGCGATCTTTTAGAAATTGTTCCCGTCGCTGCTCCGGCACCAAAGCATAAACCATCCCCTCCACTACTTCTTTGGTAAAAACGTCTTCTTTGACTAAAGTCGTCAAACGTCCGTCGATTCTTAGAGTCGGCCGGCGGCCAACGGCAAAATGCAAATCCGAGGCATTTTCTTTGGCGGCCAAGGCCAATAATCCGTCTAACTTTTCTTTATAAAATGTGTTGTCCATAGTCTGTTGTGATAATATTTTTTATTCGTCTAATTTTATTTAATTAAACTGTTTCCTTTAAAATTTCGTCGATGGAGACCACGCCGTCCAAAGCCTTGATTAATCCGTCCTGCCGCAAAGTAATCATCCCCTGCTTTTTAGCCACTAGCGTCAGGTTGCTTTCCGTCGGGTCCTTTAAAATCGCTTCGGCTAATTCCGGAGTCATTTCCAGCATTTCAAAGATTCCAATCCTGCCTTTAGTGCCTTTGTAATTGCAAGCTTCGCAACCTTGCGGCAGATATATTTCTATCGGCTCTTTAACGGCTAATTTTTCTTTGAGGACCGTTGGCAATCCGGATAATATTTTTTTAATCTCCTCCAATAAACTGCCCGAGGCTATCACTTTCTTTTTGCAATTATCGCAAAGGCGGCCGACCAATCTTTGGCTCATCATCAAAATCAAAGACGAAGGTAGAAGAAAAGGCTCAACCTTCATATCAATCAAGCGCGACACCACTCCGATGGCGTCATTGGTATGCAGAGTGGAAAGAACTAAGTGACCAGTCAACGCCGCATGCACTGCCAAGGCCGCTGTTTCATTGTCGCGGATTTCACCAACCATAATGATATCCGGATCCTGCCGCACAATCTGCCTTAATCCCGAAGCAAAATCATAGCCGATTTCCGGTTTAACCTGAGACTGATTGATTCCCTCCATGAAATATTCCACCGGGTCTTCCAAACTAACGACATTAACGTCTTCTTTGTTCAAAGTGCCAAGGATGGCATAAAGAGACGTAGTTTTACCAGAACCTGTCGGGCCAGTGGCTAAAATCATCCCGAAGGGCTTATCCATCGCCGTTTTCAAAAGCTTCAAATGATAGTCCCTAACTCCCAAATCGGAAATCGTTTTCAAGCCAACGGAAGCATCAAGCAAGCGAATCGCCACTTTCTCGCCAACGGCAGTCGGGAAAGTAGAAACACGGAAATCGATTTCTTTGTTATCAATTAAAGTGCGGAAGCGGCCATCCTGAGGCACTCGCGACTCATCGATTTTCAATTCCGAAAGAATTTTAATGCGGGAAACTATCGGCGCCTGCAATTCCAAGGGCAAATTCAAAACATTCTTCAAATCACCGTCAATCCGAAAACGCACCCTGAGCCGAGAACGTTGCGGTTCAATATGGATATCCGAAGCCCGCTCCGCCGCCGCTTGATGCAAAATCGTGGAAACCAATTTAATAACCGGAGCTTCTTCGGCAATCAGACCGCTCGCTTCTTCAATTTTCACTATGCGCTGTTGCGGCAACAGATAAGACGATTTGCTCTGCCGCTTAAATATATCCAAAGCCTCAGTCACTTCTTTCACGCGCGTATCAAAAGTCCGGTAGCCTCGTGATAAATCATATAAAGCCGTTGGCGTGATAAGATAAATGCCGATATTAACTTTTTTCTGTTTGGCGATAAATCTTAATACTTCTTGCGCCCGAACGTCATCGGGTTGCAGCATGCCCACCAAAACTGTATCCTTATCTCGGGCAAAGGCCACTAATTTATGCGTTTTAGCCACTTCCTCGGGAATAAAATTCAAAATTTCCGGAGCAACTGCCTCATCTTTTTTAAAAGTTTTAAGAGGGACCTTAAAAAATTCGCTTTTCGCTTGGCCGAGCTCTTCTTCGGAAACTATCCTCTTTTCGTTGATAATATCTTCGACGGGTCGGTTTAAACTTTCGGCCTCTTTTAAAACACTATCGGCAATAGCCGAAGTAATTTTCCCGTTTTTAAGCAAAGTATCAATGAGACTTTTATTGGAAATCATAAAAAATTATTTTAATTTATAAGCCGGGCGCCGCTCCGCCGAACCGAACCCTATTTCTAAATTTGGCGCGCCTCCTGTTCCAGCGAAATCTTTAAAACGGAATGAACGGATTGGGTCGACCCAAACTTCCGATATCAACGGGGTCGGCATAGGAATGAAGGGATTGATAAATTGAATTTTCCAGGACTGTTGCCGGATCAAACTTTAGATTGATGATTCCGCCGGTTACGTCTTTTTGCAAGTCAGCCTGCAACAAAGAAAGATCGCTGCTTTGACCGAAAATCAAACCAACGATCTTGCTCAAAATCCCGCCCGAAGAAGCGCTCGGCGCAAAAAACACAAAATAAATGACAATAATGGCCACAATCAAAACACCGATAAATATGTAGAGCCATGTTCTTTTCTTTGGTTTTTCTTCAAGTGTTTCCATGATATTTTTACTTATTGATAATAAACATTAAGGATAACTCTGAAATTGAAGAGGCCGGAATTCTTCTGGCTATCGGTTGTGGAGCCGGCAAAAGCGATATTAACGATATCCATTAAACGAATGTCGCTTTCAACGGCATTAAGCCAAGTCTTCAATGATTCGTAATTACCCGTAAGTCCGAGGGTTAGGCGCAAAGTTTTATAGCTCTGAACTATATTCTGCGCGCTTTTCTTGGAACTGGGAGTTGAAACTCCGACATTTTCAAAATTAATACTCTGCAAGGACAGGCCGCTTTGCGTGGTAATCGTCTCCAATTGCGCCAATAAATTTTGAATCTCGGCGCCGCGAGGAATGCTTAAAGAAATCGTCTGACTCACGCTGATCAGACTCTTATACTGGTCAATGATGGATTTCGCAATCTGAACAGCCTGATACTGTGTATCATATTGGGATTTTTCCTCGTTGATTTTCTTATTTAAATCTCCCACCTCTTTGAAAGCCGGCCAGGTCCAAACAAAAATTACTACCAGCGCCAAAATCAAAACGACGAGGGACAAAGTTAAACTAATATTTCTTTTGGCTGTATATTTCATAGTGGACCCGATCGGAGATTACTGGAAATTTTTTAAAACCAGCGACGATTTGAAAAATATTTCCATGGAGAAAGTCGTTTTGCCTGCGCCTTGACGAAGGTCGGATAAAGTAACGCTATCGAAATCGGAAGTTCTTTGAAAGGCCAAAAGCTGCTGAGCAATCGCCTGTAAATTCTGGCCATAACCATCCATTTGGAGGCGATTTTCGTTAAAATCGTAACTAAAGTTTGTAAAAGCAACCTGCGGATGCGTAGTTAATTCCAGCCTTTCAAAAATCTGCGAGGGATAGATGTGTTTTTCCAGTAGCGTCCGCAAATTAACCAGCTGCGAATAAAAAGCCACTACCCCCTCTCTATCCTGAGTGGGAATTTCCTTTTCCAGACCCTTAATTTTATTCTCTAAATCAGCTGATTGACGATCCAAAACTCCGATGTAAACATAGTGAATCAAAAGATAAAGGACTAAAGCGATGATAAAAATAATAATGGAAAAACGCAAAAATTTTCCCAGCCAGCCGCTCGGCTTTTTTTCCGGACCGAATGATTCCATTAATTGAAAATCAGGCATAAGAACTTAATTTTTATGGCTTATATCTATATTATACACTTTTTTAATAGGCAACCCAAGGAGTTATCCACATTAGAGCGCCGATTTTCAAGGCCAAGCAGATTTCATCTTTATTTAGTATATTCCCCGCAGCGCCAGACCGGTGGCCACAGCCAAAGACGGCCCGATCTCTTTCAATAATGGCTCTAAAAATTGCTGATAAGAGATGTTCGCAAACGGCCAAGCGCGCTGAACGCTCAATTCCAGTTGCTGGGACAAATATTTTTCCAACCCCGGTAAATTTGCCGTACCGCCAGCCAAGATTACGTTTTTGATGTCAACGCCGGTCTTTTCTTTGTAAATATTAAGGGAGCGGGAAATTTCATTGCCGAAATAATCAATAACCGGAAGCATCAAATTGACCACTTCCGTTTCTTGCGGCTCAACGTTAAAACCCTTCACTCTTTTAAATTCTTCGGCCCGCTCCTTGGAAACCCCCAAGCCCTGCGCGATCACGTGAGTAATTTCCGAACCGGCCGTAGTCAAATTCTCATTGCTCACCAAATAGCCGTTTTCCACAATCGCCACATTGGTGGATTGAGCGCCCACGTCCAAAATCAAAGCCGGAGACTTATCCTGACCCAAAAGCGATCGGGCCAAAGACACGCTTTCCAATTCAAAGGCAACCACGTCTAAGCCAACACCCTTGGCAATTCTTTGATAGCGCTGGATTAAATCCTTGGGAATGGCGATTAAAAGAATTCGGCTGGAAACGTTTTTGGCCAGGCGATTTCCCTCATTGATAATCGCCCAATCAATAGTCAAATCCTCCAGGGGCAAAGGAATGTATTTTTTCGCCTCAAAAGGAATGGCGCGGCTTATTTCTTTCTCATCAGTAAGAGGTATGTCAAAAATCGTCACAAAGCTGGAAAAAATAGGCAAAGAAATAACGGCCCGTTTAGTATGCGGTTTAAAGCTTTTTAAAAGCTTTTTAAGCAGATCGACGGTCGTTTCCTCTACAATCTTGAAATAACTTGATTGAATGGCGGCATTTGGCCTATCCAAATAACCGTAGGTCTCCAAAATACCGTAATTGTCCAAAACAATTTCGCTGCCGGACTTTGACAGTTCCACTATTTTAATATTGCTGGTTCCGATATCAACGCCCAAAGATCGCATAAATTTAACTAAGACGAAAATTGTACTATAATAGACTTATTATACGATATTTTCTGATTAGCCACAACATTTCCCAACTATGTTTCAGAAAATAGAAAACTTTGTTTTAGATTGTGTTTTTCCCACTTATTGCTTGGGTTGCGGCCGATTTTTGAAAAGCGAAGCAAAAACCCATCTCTGCCCGGATTGCCGGAATAAAATCTCCGTTAATTCCGGCCTTTTCTGCCCTATTTGCTTCAAAAGAATAGCGGCGGGAAATTTTAACAAGTGCCGGCACTCCGCCAAAGCTTCTTCTTTGGATTTTTTGGGAATTGCCGTCAGCTATGAAAATCCACTCGTTCGAGAATTAATCCACAAATATAAATATGGCTTCGCCAAAGAAATCAGCCAGACCCTGTCGGAAATTTTGATTCGTTACTGGGAAAAGACTTGCCCGGACGATTTAAAAAGATATTGTCTGGTCGCCGTTCCACTTCACCGTCAGAGATTCAACTGGCGGGGCTTCAACCAATCGGAAGAGCTCGCCAAAATTTTAAGCCAGAGACTTTCCCTTCCCCTGAACAATAATTGCCTTATCCGCCGAAAGAAAACTGCCAGTCAGGCGGAAATAAAAGATTTCCAGGAAAGAAAAAATAACTTGCAAAATGCCTTCAGCCTCAAAAATCAGGGGCCGTTAGAAAATAAAAACATCATCCTCCTGGATGACGTCTTCACTTCCGGCGCCACCATGGAGGCGGCGGCCGCGGCCTTAAAATCCGGCGGCGCAAAAAGAATTATCGGACTGGCCATCGCCAAATAAATGATCAGGATGCCGTCTTCCAATAAATATTGCGCAAATAGCGGAGATCCAGATATTCCAAAGACTCAAAATCAAAATCGCTTTGAAGAAGATAGAAAAGGGCTGCCTTGGTTCTAGTTAGATCTTCCTGATTTAAATAAACCTGCCACCCGGCCGAAGTCTGAATGATCAAACCGGTAGTGGTGATTTGCACGCTATTCAAATGAAAACGCTCGGCCAAACTATTCCAAATGAAAATTAAATCGTCAAAAGACCCGTGCGTCAAAATCTTGTCGCCCAAACTATAAAGGCGGCCGGAATTATCTTGAATCAAAAATATTACATTGCCTTCGGTTTGCGGCGAGGCAACGAAAACCACGCCCTGCTCATCAAAATAAAAACAATTCTGCTCTTCATTGCCTAAACATAAAATCCCCTTGCTCTGCCGTTCGTGCAGATTAAAAACAAGAGATTTATTTTTAAAGTCTTTGTGCAAAGAAAAATCTTTGATAACCGGATTTTTAAAAACTAAATCGCTAAAATCTTTGGCGAAAAGAAAAATAAGATTATTCCTGAAATTAATAAACCCTAAAATCCGCTGGGAAGACAAATATTGATTCACCTCTTCTTCTAATTGTACCGCTTTGGCAAAATGAGCGCCGGTAATTTCCACTTTTTTTACGGCTAACCAACCGGAAAGAAAAATTACATAAAATATGCCAAAGGCGGCCGCCAAAATAATGAGAAAAATCAAAACAGACCGCCGTCTCCTTCTCCGGCTTTTATCAACTCTCACTTGACGCGAACGCCAACCCCTCATTTATTTTAAATACGGTTTCAAAACTTTTGGAATCTCAATGGAGCCGTCTTTTTGCTGATAATTCTCAATGATAGCCACTAAAATCCGGCCGATGGCAAAGGCTGTCCCGTTCAAAGTGTGGACAAATTTTTGACCGTCCTTACTTTTATATTTGATGTTCAATCTCCGACTCTGGAAATCCGTGCAATTGCTGTTGGAATGGGTTTCTTTATATTGGTCTTGACTAGGCAGCCAGGCCTCAAGGTCGTAACTGGAAGCAGAAGGGTTGTACATATCACCAGTGCAGATGCGGAGAACGCGATAAGGAATTTTCAAATCCTGCATTAATTTCTCCTCCATTTGCAAAATCAAGGCCTGCTCTTTGGCGGAATCTTCAGGTTTAGCAAAAATGAACATTTCCAACTTCTCAAAATAATGAACCCGCAAAATCCCTTTGGTGTCTTTACCGTAAGAGCCGGCTTCGCGCCGGAAACACGGAGAAAAAGCGATATACCGCAAAGGCAACTCTGCCTCTTCAAAAACTTCGTCCTGATGCATTGAACCAATCGCCTGTTCGGCAGTGCCGATTAAAAACAAATCATCTTCGGGAAAATAATAACGTTCTTCCCAGTCTTTGGGCGAATCAATCGCGCCCATACCCTGCATGGATTTTTTAGAAACCAGGGCCGGCGGCACAACGGGAATAAATCCGTACTCCGATAATTTGCGCAATGTAAATTGCACTAAGGCATATTCTATTAAGACCGCGTCTCCCTTTAAATAACCGAAACGCGTGCCAATGGCCTTGGCTGCTCTTTTTACGTCTATCCATTTATCTTCCGTCAAGGTCAAATAATCTTTCGGCTCAAAAGAAAATTTCGGCTTCTTCCCGACTTCCCGTAAAACTTTATTTCCGGTTTCATCCAAGCCAACCGGAACATCAGCCAAAGGAACATTGGGCACCAAATAAAGCATCGCCTCCAACTCCGCCTGAAACGGCTCCTGCTGTTTTTCCAGCTCCCTGATTCTTTCTTTCATAGATTTGGCTTTTTCCAATTCGTCTTGGCTGAAATTTCTGTTTTTGGACAACCTGTTTTGCTCGGCGCGCAAAAACTCCACTTCAGACATTACCGAGCGCCACTCTTTATCCAAGGCCAAAATTTTATCAACCTCGACCTTAGCTCTGCGATTTTTTATTGTTTCCCGAAATAAATCGGGGTTTTCTCTGATTTGTTTTAATAAATCTGTTAGCATTTACCCTGTAAAATAAGATTTGAGGCGACTTTTAATAAACTTTTTTCCATAATACGTTTTTAGATACTTTTCCCTGCGCGTTGCATCTTATTGATTCAAACAACATTCAAAATAAATTAGTTTTAATGATTGTCTGTCTTTAGTAGATTCTACAAGGCCTTTTTGATGTTGCTCAAATCTTAATTTTATATTTTTTTGTATATCCCGTATAAAATTTCTTATCTTTAAGGCTCTGGAGAATATAAACGCAGTAAAACATAGCAGAAATTAAATATACAAAAAATTAAAATTATTTCACAGGGTGAATCTTTATTTTTCCCGCTTCCTCATAAACGGGAAGAAAATTACTTCTTTGATGCCCTCGGCATTGGTCAAAAGTATTACCAGACGGTCAAGGCCGATTCCGATGCCGGCTGTTGGCGGCATTCCGTATTCCAAGGCTTCAACAAAATCTTTATCGTAGCGGGACGCCTCTTCATTGCCGGCTCTCCTCTTTTTTTCCTGCTCCCTGAATCTGGCGTCTTGATCAAGCGGATCGTTCAATTCGGAAAAAGCATTGCCCGCTTCCATCCCGCCGATGGCGATCAAAAATCTCTGAACCTCTTCCTTATTTTCCGTCCGGAGCTTGGCCAAAGGAGAAAGGGCCGCGGGAAGATGAATCACAAAAGTGGGTTGAATCAAATTGGGTAGGCAAATTTTTTTGTAAACCTCGTCAATTAATTCCCACTTATCCTGTTTTTTATGTTCTTTGGTAATTTCTATTTTATGCTCTTTCATTTTTTCCAATATTTCTTTTGCCTCAGCCTTATCAGCATCTAATCCGGCGTATTTCCTAATGACTTCCTTGAATTCCAGCCTCAACCAAGGCTTTTTGAAATTCACTAAATTGCCATTAATATTGACGAGTAAAGGATTTTTCGTCTGCGAAAAAGCGTTATTCAAAATAAAAGCAAACATGTCCTCCACCAAAATCATCAACCCTTCATAATCTTGGTAAGCCCAATAAAGCTCCAGCATCGTAAATTCCGGATTATGTGAACGGTCCATCCCTTCATTTCGGAAATTGCGGCCGATTTCGTAGATTTTTTCAAAACCAGCCACAATTAATCTTTTCAAATAAAGCTCGGGCGCTATCCGCAAATACAAATCCATATTTAAAGCGTTTAATTTTGTCTGAAACGGCTTGGCCAAAGCTCCGCCGGGCAAAGTTTGCAGGATGGGAGTTTCCACTTCTAAAAACCCGTAGGAGTTAAGGAAATCCCGAATGGCCTGAATAATTTTAGAACGCAAAACCAAACGCTTTTTAACATCATCATTGAGAATCAAATCAAGATAGCGGCGACGAAATCTCTCTTCCACATCTTTTAATCCATACCACTCGGATGGAAGCGGTCTTAAGGTTTTAGTCAGTAATTTCCAACTTTCAATAAAAAGCGAATCTTCTCCGCGCTGAGTTTTAAACAAATAACCCCCTGCCTCAATAAAATCGCCGATATCCAAAAATTCTCCAACGCGATCGAAATCCTTAAGCGAATCCTTTTTAAAAACCAGCTGGATGGACCCGCTTTCGTCTCGCAAATCAACAAAAGCGATGCCGCCCTGACCACGCATACTCATTATTCTGCCGGCTATGACAATCTTTCTTTCTTCTTTGCTCCAAGCATCAAAATTATTCAAAGCAGCGGCGATCTCTGTGTCGCGTTTTGTCTGAGCCGGATAGCCGTCCCACCCGACTTTCTTCAAAGACTCCAGCTTTTTTATCCTTAATTTTTTTATTTTATCCTGGGTAGCCATAAAATTCATTCTACGGAAACGATTTTATACTTCATCAGCCCGGCTGGCGTTTGAACTTCCACTTCCTCGCCGATTTTCCGGCCCAAAAACGCTTTTCCCAGAGGCGATTCGTTGGAAATCAAATTTTGTTTCGGATCCGAATCATAAGAGCCGAGAATGGTAAATTCCTTGATTCCGCCGGGGCCGCTGACCCTCACTTTGGAGCCGACCGCAATCTCGCCGGATATTCCCTTGGCGCCGTTCTTAATGATTTCCGCCGAACCCAAAATGGATTCCAGTTCCAAAATCCGGTTTTCATTAGCCAATTGAATTTCTTTGGCCGCCGCATAATCGGCGTTCTCTGAAAGATCGCCATGCTCTTTGGCCCGCTTCAAACGCTCGCCAATTTCCAGCCGCTGATTTGTCTGACGGTCTTTTAGTTCGGCCCTTAATTCCTTCTCTTTTTCGTTGGTCAGATAAACTTTATTCATAAATATTATAATCCTCGATTTTGATAATACCATAAAAGGCCGTCCTTGACCACTGGAATAGCGTTTAATGACCCTTCTCTGGCATTTTCAATCAGAACCAGAAGTGATATTTTTGGTTGGTCCGCCGGAGCGAAAGCGAAAAACAAAGCATTGACCTTGGTATTCGCTTCAATCTGCGCCGTGCCGCTTTTGCCGCCGGAAGTAAACGGCAAACCGCTCAAACTGTAACCGGTGCCCTGCGGGCTGCTGACGGTTTGAGTCATTGCCTTTTTAAGGGTCGCGACGGTTTCCGGTTTCAAGAAATTTTCCAAAAGCGCTTCGGGTTTACTCTCTTTAATTATTTCGCCGTCAGCATCGGAAATGCTCTGCAAGAGATACGGCTTCATAATCTTCCCGCCGTTAACCAAAGAATTAAGATCGATCAAAAGACGAAGCGGAGTCACCAATAAATCACCCTGGCCGATACTGACGTGATAAGTGTCGCCAATACGCCAAATGTCCCCTTTTTTATTTTCCGGACTGGGAATAAAACCGACGTCCTCATTAGTCAAATCGATACCGCTTAACTCATCAAACCCGAACTTCTTCAGATAGCTATCGATGCGGCTAATGCCCAATCCCGCAATGTCGCCAAAACCGCCGCCCAGCGTGTAAAAATAAACGTTGCTGGAACGAGCGATGGCGTCAAACATATTAACAGAGCCGTGATTTTTCCAGTCCACGAAAACAGAGGGATGATCCGGGTTATACGGATTAGGAATGCTGATGGATCCGTGAGTTTCAATTTTTTTATTCGGATCCATTATTCCTTCCTCCAAGCCAGCGGCAGCCATAATCGGCTTAATGGTTGAACCGGGATTGTATAAACCCGTTACCGTTCTGTTAAATAACGGTTTGCTTTTGGAATTCAATAAGGCGTTAAAATCCTCCTGAGAAATTCCCTCGCTGAAGCTATTGGCATTAAAACCCGGGTAACTGACTAAGGCCAGGACCGCGCCGCTCTTTGAATCAATGGCAATGGCCAATCCTCCCCGCTCGCCGCCCAAACCACTGATTTGGCTGCGCAATCTGTTATACAAATATTCCTGAAATTCCTTATCAATGGTCAGATACAAATTATTCCCGTTTTTGGGCTGCTCGCCGTAACTCTGTCCCAAAATTTCCATGGCCGCATTGCGTAAAATAGTTATCTGGCCGGGCTGACCCCTTAATTCTTTCTCATAAACCGCTTCTATTCCCACTTTGCCGATCCTTTCAAAATCCAACAAATCCGGATCCTTCTCCAAATCAACCGAGGAAACTCTTCCCAGATAACCGAGCAGATGGCTGAAAACAAACGGCTCCTCATACTGACGGACGTTTTGCCGAATCACCTGAACGGCAGCCGTACCGCCAAAATAGCTTTCCAAAACGATTGCCTCTTGGCTGGTCAAATCTGGCTTCAGAACCCAGCTGCGCAAAAAGAATTCCGGATTATTAATACCGGCCTCCAATTCTTGAGACGGAATTTTTAAGGTGTCTTCAATTTTTTTAAGAACTTCCTGCCGCTTAACGGCGTCCGTGGGCAAATAATTCGGAAAAAAAATCAAATCAAAAACCGGCTTATTATATAACAGCGGTTTTCCATTGCGGTCGTAAATTAGACCCCGCTCAGCCGGAATAGAAATATATTTCAGAGAATTCCTTTCCGCCGAAGCTTTAAAATAATCTCCTTTAATTATCCCTAAATAGAAGACCGTTCCGATGCTAATCAGCAAAAAAAGCGAAAGCAAATAAGAAATAGAGCGAATGCCCCATCGCCCCACCTCCACCTCCAGCCTTTGGATATTTTCATCTGGTCCCAGCCGGGAAAGCGCCTCCTTATTGAAAAGCACTTCTTCCGGCTCCAAAAAATCGCTTTTCCTTTTGACTTTTCTGTATTTTCTAAAATTTAGCCGCATGCTCTTTTTTAATATTAGTCCCCAGCAAAAAAAGTCCGCCAAAAACAAACGTCAGCGCTCCATTAATGGCCATTTCCAAAAGTTGGCGCCAACTCAAAAAATAATCAAAAAAATTATAGTGGAAAAGCAAATAGCTTAAACTGGTGTACAAAAAGTTGAAAATCGCCGTACCTAAAATACTAAAAGACAGAAGTGATAGAAAATGATGGCTCGCCACGTATTTTTTCCCTAAAAGCCAAAAAATTAAAAAGGTCAGGATGAAAACAACAGTGTTCAGACCCCAAAAATAATCGCTCGCATCATAAACCAATCCGCCCAAAGCCGCTGAAAAAACCAGGGTGAGGAAATTGCCGGTAAATAGCAAAATTGACAGTCCCACCAAAATCAGATTCGGCTTGACGCCAAAAATCGCCAATTTCGGCACTACGGTAATCTGCAGTAGCGCTAAAATAAAAATGAAAATAACCGGGAGAATTTTTCTCATATAATATTTTATTAAGCGGAACTACCTGATTATCAAAACCTCCTCCAGCTCATTCCAATGGAAGGGTAGCCCCACCTCCACTTCCTGAAAAACTTTCCCCTCCAGATTTTTCACCCTTTTCACTTCGCCCAGATAAAGGCCGCGCGGAAACTTTTTGTCCAAACCCGAAGTAATAATGCGATCGCCAACGGAAATATTGACTTTGGCCGGAACCAAATCCAATTGGGCCGGTTCCAAACCATTGCCCTTAAAAACCGCCTCAGTCCTGCTCTCGCCTACAAAAACTGCCGCTCGGAATTCCCCATCGCTCGCCGCCCTGATTTCGCTGCTGTCAGAAGCAACATCCCGCACTTCACCAACCAAAACTTGGCCGGCCCAGATAACCGCCTGCCCGGCTTTGACTTCCCCGCTCGTTCCCTGATTAATTGTAAAGCTTTGAGAAAAATTCAAAGGCGAACGACTGATCACATCGGCTAAGAGAAAATCAAAATTCTGCCGGCTTTTTATTTTTAACGCTTCGCGCAAAGTCTCATTTTCCGCTTTTATCTCCACATAGCCGCTCAAAATTGATTTCAAAGTTTGATTCTGAATAAGCAGTTTCTCGTTTTCTTTTTTTAAATTTTCCGAATTCAAAATGCCGCTAAAAACATCGGCAAGCGTGTCGGTAACTCTTAAAAGATAGCCGTGCACCGGATTCAAAATTTGGCCCACCCACCCTTGATTGGCTGCCGAACTTTTTTCACCCGTCACGGCAAAAAGGATGAGGCCGCAAACAATAACCGCAAGAAATAAGCTGATTTTTTTAGCCCTTTGATTTTTCCTCATAAATCAGAATGTTCTTGTATTTATCCAAATCTTCCAAAATCATCCCTGTTCCGCGAACGACGGCCGTTAAAGGATCGTCCACCAATTGGACCGGGATCTCGCAATAATCTTCAATTAATTTATCCAGACCCCTCAGCAAACTGCCGCCGCCTGAAAGCCAGATATTTTTCACGTAGATGTCGGCTACCAATTCCGGCGGCGTCTCTTCGATAATGGAATGAATGGCTTCAATCAAAGTCTTCAACGATTTGTCCAGAGCCTTGGCAATTTCCTGGCTGCTGATTATGACTTCCTTGGGCAAACCGGTGGAAAGGTCTCGGCCGCGAATGGCTGTCTCCAATTTCTCGCTTAAGGGCTTGGCTGAACCGATGTTAATCTTCGCCTGCTCGGCTGTCGGCTCGCCTATCAACAAACGATATTCTTCCCGTACGTATTTGATGATGTCATCGTTGAATTTTTGACCGGCTATTTTCAAACTGCGCGAACGGACAATCCCGCCCAAAGAAATCACTGCCACCTCGGCCGTTCCGCCGCCGATATCCACGATGATGTTGCCGCTCGGCTCAAAAATCGGCAAACGCGACCCGACAGCCGCAGCCATCGGCTCTTCAATCAGATAAACTTGGCCGGCGCCAGCGTTATAAGCCGCATCTTCCACTGCTTTTCTCTCCACTTCTGTCACACCGCAAGGCACACCGACAACCACCGTCGGCCGATAAGGCAGCACTCCCAAAGCCGACTTGCGGAATTTACGGAAGAAAAATCTGAGCATTTCTTCGGTCAGTTCAAAATCGGAAATTACGCCGTTCACTAAGGGCTGAACCGCTAAAATATGCGGTGGCGTTTTGCCGATCATCTGCTGCGCTTCTCTGCCGATGGCCAGAATTTCTCCGGTTTTTTGGTTAATCGCCACCACCGAGGGCTCATTAATCATAATTCCCTGTTTTTTAAGATACACCAAAGTACTGGCAGTTCCCAGATCGATTCCTAATGACGGCGATAATGACGAAAATATTTTTCGAAACATATTGGTAATTTTATTTTTTATTTTTAACGGCTATATTTTTTATGAAGCTTAGCGCCTTTTTTATTTTAATAAATTGCAGCTTCTCCGTTCCCCTTTTCTTGATTTCCAGTTCATCGCGCAGGAGCGTCTTCTCGCTCAGCACTAAACGGTAAGGAATTCCGATTAAGTCGCTATCGGCGAATTTTTCGCCGGCCGAACAATCCCGGCGTTCATCGTATAAAACCTCAACTTTATTTTTCAGCAAAATTTGATAAAGGCTGTCGGCTGTTTTTTTAAGGCGGCGGTTAATTTTGGAATCAGCCGCATCAATTTTAATCAGATGAACTTGATAAGGAGCGACTGATTCCGGCCAGATGATTCCCCTTTCATCGTGGCAAACTTCCACAATCGTTCCCATTAATCGTCCTAGGCCGATTCCGTAACAGCCCATAAGCACCGGTTTTTTCTGTCCCTCCTTATCGGTGAAATAAGCTCCGAGCGCTTCGCTGAATTTAGTGCCCAGTTTGAAAATGTTCCCCGCTTCTACTGACTTTTCTTCTTTTAAAATGCCGCCGCAATTGGGACAAGGTTTTTTCGCAGCCACTTCGGCAATGTCCTTATTTCGGGCAAATCCGCAAAGCTCGCAAAGAATAGTGGCATCCTCGCCAGCCGGAGTTTTCACCATAAATTCGTGAGAATATTGGCTGGTAAAGGTGCCTCCTGACGCCTCCACACTAAAAGCCTTAAGCCCGCTGCGGTTAAAAATCTTGAGATACGCCTTTTTGGCCTCTTCATAATAAGCATTCAGGCTCTGTTCATCCGCATGAAAGCTGTATAAATCCTTCATTACAAATTCTTTGCCCCTGAGCAATCCGGCCTTAGCCCGCGGTTCGTCGCGGAACTTATCCTGAATCTGAAAAATCGCCATTGGCAAATCTTTGTAAGTTTGGATGTTTTTGCGCGCCAATTCGGCGATAATTTCCTCGTGCGTCGGACCCAGAACGAATTCTCGGCCACTTCGATCTTTTAAACGGAACAAAGCTTCGCCGAAACTTTCCCAGCGGCCGGTTTTTTCCCATAACTCTTTGGGCATCAGAACCGGCAGAAAAACTTCTTGGCCGTTGATCGCTTCTATCTCTTCCCGGATAATCTGTTTTATTTTTTTAAAAACGAGGAATCCCAACGGCAGATAGGAATAAACGCCGGCTGTCAGCTTATCAATAAAACCGGCCCGAATGAGCAATCGAGCATTGACAGACGTTTCATCTTTTGGATCGTCACGCTGAGTTTTACCGAAAAGCTTTGATTGCAACATAAAGATGGGCTTTTTTATTTTAAACCCTAATTAACATTTTTTCAAATCTCCCTCTTAAATGATTAAAACAATCTGATAATATCCTTGGTCGTAATAATGACAGTTAATAAAATCAAGGCGGCGAAGCCCAAAGAATGAACCGTATTTTCCGTACGCAAAGATACGGGCTTACCTTTCAACTTTTCAATAATCACGAATAAAATGCGGCTGCCGTCCAAGCCCG
>ERZ795054.1153-NODE-1153-length-26240-cov-15.601031_pt1 | contig 26240 bp, 20 predicted proteins | sample MGYA00375138_ERZ795054 | MGnify/ENA primary metagenome ERZ795054 (study PRJEB30183, sample SAMN05720215) | anaerobic digester metagenome | isolation source: active sludge of municipal wastewater-treating anaerobic digesters | place: USA | collected 2014-12-23 ... | reverse complement strand
TGCTTTACTCTGGCCCAAGTACGGCGGTTCGCACGAGGTTCAAGAGACACCGCCATTTCGATCCGAGCCAAACTCGCCGGGGAGGCGCTATGGACGGGATAACCCTTCTGATTGTTGCGGCCGTCGTCGTCGGGCTGTTCCTGCTCGTGACGTTCAACACGCTGGTCGGACGCCGGAACAAGGTCCGGAACGCGTTCGGCACCGTCGACGTGCTGTTGAAGAAGCGGTACGACCTGATCCCGAACCTCGTGGCGACCGTGCAGGGCTACATGCAGCACGAGCGGACGGTGCTGCAGCAGATCACGGACCTGCGCAGCCGCGCGATGGGCGGGCCATTGCCGCCGGAACAGCTCTTTCGCGTGAATGCGCAACTGGGGCAACTGCTCGGCGGAGTGCGCGCCGCGATCGAAAACTATCCCCAGCTGAAGGCGAGCCAGAACGCGCTCCAGTTGCAGGCCGCGCTGAACGAGGTCGAAGAGCAAATTTCCGCCGGCCGCCGGGCGTATAACGCGGCCGTGACGGACTTGAACAACGCCCTGGAAATGTTCCCGTCGAACCTCGTCGGTTCGCTCTTCGGATTCCAGAAGGCCGTGTTCTTCGAGGCCGGCGAGGCGGAGCGGGGCGCCGTGCCGGTCCAGCTTGGCGGCGCCCCGTGACATCGGAGCCGCCATCGGCCGCTGATTCCGCGGCCCCCGGCTCGCCGGTCCGCACCGAGGAGGAATTCCGGGCGTTCTACCAGGGCGTCCTGCTCCCGGAGCTGGAGAGCGTCGACCGGGAGCGCAGGGCCGTGCGGGGCCGCGTCCTGGTTCTGTGGCTTTCCCTGCTCGGGCTGATTTTCCTCTCGCTGCTCATTTTCGGCGGGCTGCAGGCGTCGGGCCCCCCGGGCGCGGCGGTCGTGGTGGTGGTCGGCGGGATCGGCCTCGCGCTGTTCGGATTCTGGCTGGCCGCCTTCGCGCGGCTTTCCCGGGCAAAGCGGGCGTATATCGCCCGCTACAAGAACACGGTTATCGGCCACATCATCCGGTTCATCGAACCGGGCCTGGCGTACGAGCCCGACTCCTTCGTGGCCGAGGCGGTGTACCAGAAGAGCGGCCTGTTCCCGCGCGCGTGGGACCGGTACCGCGGGGACGATTTCATCCATGGCCGCGCGGGCCGCACCCCGCTGTTCTTCTCCGAGCTGCACACGGAGTACAAGACGCGGCAGCGCACGTCGGACAACCGCACCCGGGAAACCTGGCACACGATTTTCCACGGCCTGTTCTTCGTGTGCGAATTCAACAAGACGTTCCAGGGGCGCACGGTCGTCCTGCCGGACCGGCTGGAGGGCCTGCTCGGCGACCTGGGCGCGGCGCTTCAGTTCAGCCGGTCCCAGTACGGCGAGCTGGTCAAACTGGAAGACCCCGAGTTCGAGCGGATGTTCGCCGTCTACGGGTCGGACCAGGTCACGGCGCGCTACATTCTCTCCACCAGCCTGATGGCGCGCCTGATGGCCTTCCGGGGCAAGGCGCGGCAGGACATCCGACTCGCGTTCGTGGACTCCAACCTGTACGCGGCGGTCTCGTTCAACCGCGACCTCTTCGAGCCGCGCGTCTGGCGCTCGCTGATCGACTACGAGGAGATCCGCGGCTACTTTGAAATCCTTCAGCTCGTGATCGGCATCGTCGAGGACTTGAGCCTCAACACGCGCATCTGGGGCGAGCGGGCCCTCTCCGGCGCCTGACCGGGCGCGCTACGCCGGGCGCAGTTCGAGGACCGCGATCTCGGGCAAGCAGTTGAACCGGACCGGGAGGTAGGCCCATCCGATGCCCCGGGAGATGAATACGCCCAGCCCGCGCGGCGAACGGCAGAGCCCGCTGGAATAGCGCTTGTTTCGCACCGGCAGGATGGGGGCCCCGAGGAACGGGAGGCGCACCTGCCCGCCGTGGGTATGCCCGGAGATCATGAGATCCGCGCGGCCGGCGAAGGGCGTGTCGGCGGTGTCGGGATTGTGGGCCAGGACGATCCGGCAGCCGGCGTCCGGGATCCGCGCCAGCAGATCGTCGAGGCGCCGGTGGTCCTCCCATAGATCCCCGGCGCCCGCCAGCCACAGCTGCTGCCCGTCCTTTTCCAGGGCCGCGACCCTGTGCCGCAGGCCCTGCCCGGTCTGCTCGAGCCAGTGCTCCGACCGCGCGGTGTCGGCCCAGTGGTCGTGGTTGCCGAGGACGGAGTGCACCCCGAGCGGCGCGGAGAGCCGGGCGAGCTCGGGCCAGACGGCGTCGATCTGGCGCGCGGCATTCCGCTCGTGCACGTAATCCCCCGTGCAGACGATCAGGTCTCCGCCGAGTTCGTTGGCGCGCCGGATCACGTCGGCAATCACCCGCATCGGCATCAGCGCGCCGAAGTGCAGGTCGCTCAAGTGAACCACCCGCAGGCCGGCGAAGGCCGGCGGCAGCCGCGGCACGGGAATCCGGTAGGTGTTCGTGGCAACCAGGTAGCGCTCGATGAAAAACGGGTAGCTGGAGACCAGCCCGATCGCGCCGAGCGGGCCGGTCATCTTCAGAAATCGGCGGCGGCTGATCGCCGTGGTCATGCCCCTATTTCCCGCCCTGGCGGACGCGGTCCAGGCGCTCCGAGGCGCGGAGGATGCCGGAGTTCAGGCCCTGCTGCAATTCCTCCGGCACGATCTCCACCGTTTCGTCGGGCTCGATCCCGTTGTACTCGATCGGCCGGCCGCCGATGCCCCAGCGGCTCCGCTCGGCATAGACGACCGTGCCGAACCCGTTCGGCAACGGCCAGTGGCGTTTTGATGACGACGCCCCTGCCGTCGTCGAGCCCATCAGGCAGGCCCCCGCGATCTGCGCCAGGTCGCGCGCGAAGGTCTCGCCCGCGGAATAGGTGCCGGCGTCGATCAGGCCGACCACGGGCACGTTCAGGGCCTTGATGGCCTCGGCCGAGGCGCGGCCGCCCCCGCCCCCGCCGCAGCCGCGCAGGTCGACGATCAGGCCCGGCGCGCCCTGGAATCCCTTCACGATGTCGATGAACGCCGCCTCGTCCTGCATGCGCCGGCACCAGGCGTAACCGTACCCGTTGCTCAAGACGGCATGGAAGACGCCCGGCCCCTCCCGGAGGCCGGGCGGAAGGGCATAGGCGTGGGGCCAGCCCCGCGTTTCCCGGTCGGCCGTCCGCTTCAGCGTCGCGGGTTCGGTCGTTCCCGCGGGGACATATTCGATTTCGAACTCGGGCGGTTTCTCGAAATCGCCCTCTTCCCAGCGGAAGCCGTAGCGGTAGGCGAACAGCCGGGCCCGCTGGCGCGAGGGATACCCTCCCTTTTCCCAGAGAGATTCCGCCTGCTCCTCGAACCAGGCGCGGGCCGGGCTCCCGTTGACCTTCGTGACGACCGTGCCCGGCGGGAGCGTTGCGGCGAGTTCGGGAAAGGATTCCATGACCACGACGCGGTCTTCCGTGGCCGGGTGGAACGAGACGCCGCCGTAGCGGGTCTCCGGGAATGCCGGCTCCACGCGCGGATCCGCGATATGCATGTGCCCGTCGCGCAGGACGAGGATCGCCGCGAGCATCACGCGCATGAATTCCGCGTCATTCGTGCAGGCGGCGGCCTCGGCTGCCAGGTTGACCTTGGCCGCCTCCCAGTTCCCGCGGATGCCCTTGAGGTCGAAGAAGGGATAGTGCGCGTCCATTTCCTTCGCGAAAGCCGAGAAGGCGCCGGCGTAGTCGTTGGCCTCGAGCGGGCAGGCCTCGAGGTTCAGGAGGCGCAAGAGCCCCTCGGCCTCCGCGGCCGCGGACGGCGTCGTGTCCGCGGCGTCGTTCGAAATGGCCTGCAGGGTCTCCCGGATGGATTTTTTCACGTCGACAGGGAGGCTCTTCATAGCCGGCGGCGTGAGGCGGCGCAGGAGCGCGACTTGTTCGGCGGGTGGCCGCGCGCCCAGGGCGTCCCCCAGTTCTTCCAGCGGCATCAGCGCCAGGACGACCGGCGTGTTGGAGGCAAGGGCCATCGCGCCGAGGTAGCCCTCCTTTTCCGCGAACGCCGGTTGCGCCCTGGAGGCGGGCGGAACGCCCAGTTCGAAGCGGCCCTCCGGCCCGGAGGTCGTGGTGACGGCCCAGGGAGATTCGCCGATCAGGGGCTCCAGCGACGACAGGTAAAACCTTGGCGGCGCGCCAAATTCCTCGTCGAGAATACGGGCCGGGAGCAGCACGGCCGTGATCCGGCATTGCGGCAGGGGGCGGCCCTGCGCGTCCGTCGCGACGCCCGCCAGCCGCGCGCGGTTGGTCGTCAGCGTGAAATCATATGCGCGGCCGCCTTCGATCCCTTCCTTCATTTGCGGCGCCCGCGCCCCGGACGGATCCACGACGGCCAGGAACCCGCCCGCGTAGCGCAGGGGCTCGGTTTCAAAGCGCCCCTCCGCGTCCGTCGTCATCCGGTGATCCCCGCCCACGTACGGGTAGCCGTAGTACACCGGGATGCCCGCGAGCGGGCGTCCTTCCGCATCCGACACCGTCCCCCTCGCGGGCCTGGGCGGGGACAGAAGGAACAGGGCCTGGCGGGCCAACTCCGGCGTCACGAGGGCGTGCGATTCCCGGCCGTCGGCGATGGCCTGCACTCTCGGCAACAGGGCGTCCAGCGTTTCCGCGCCCAGCCACGGCGGGTCCAGCGCGTGGAGGCAGCGAAGGTACTCCGCGCCCATCGGGCCTCCCAGCGTTTTAAGCTCCCGCCGGATGTCCTCCCGGGCATAGACCGTCAGGACGCACGGCGACGTGGCGACGGGGAAGGCCATGTCGAGGTAGCCGTCCTTGATCACCTCGACGAGGCGGGGCGTGGCCGTAAAGGCCTCGACGGAAAATTCGCCCTTCGCGTCCGTCACGGACGAGCGGCTCCAGCGGACCATGTGCTCTCCTCCGCCGTAGCGTCGCCGGGAATCCGCGTCTTGGAGCAGCTTCCCCGACGCCAGGTAGACGGTCACGGTGGCGCCGGCGACGGGCTCGCCCGCCTCGTCCACGACGCGTCCGGCGGTCGCGCCCCAATCCGGCCGCATCACGATGTCGTGGGACCGCCCTGCGATGGCGGGTTCCACGAGCGCGGGCGCGAGGCGCCCGGACGGATCCACGGCCGCCACGACCTGCTCCCACGGGGGGAGCCGGGTGAACTCGAAGCGCCCGTCCGCGTCCGTCGCGGCCTCCCAGCCGGAGGAGTTCACGTAGGGGAGATAGCAGTGGACGGCGATCCCGGCGAGCGCGGCCCCGATTCCGTCCAGAACGCGGCCGGTCATTTTATGCGGCGCGGGCGAGGGGGCTGCGGGTTCAGCGGCCGGGCCGTCATGGCCCAGCATCAGGCTCGTTGCGAGCAACAGGATGAATCGTGTGTTCATTGCCCTGTATAGACAGCCGCCGGCCCGAATAGTCTCACGGGGATCTGCGGTCTTTTTCGCGGGCGCTTTTTTTCATTCTCGGCTGGCCGCGCGGCGGGGCGACCGGGTAAAGTGCCGGGACATGAGGCGCCTCGGTTTAGCGTTTTTCCTTTCGGGCATTGGCTTGGCGCTCCCGGCCGGGGCCTGGGATATCCGGTACAGCCCGGTCTACCCGTCCATTGACCAGGAAATCCAGATCGAGATCCGCGGCGCGACGCAGGGCGCGATGCTGCACTGGGGCGTCAACGCCGTGGGCATGATCTGGGATCAGGCCATCCCCGAGTACCGCCCGCCCGGCTCCATTCTGGAAGGCGTGGCCACGCGGACGCCCATGCAGGGGCCCGACGAGCGCGGGGTGCTGCGGCTAACCCTGGGCCCGTTCAACAACACGAACCAGCTCATCCGGTCGCTGAATTTCGCCATCCACTGGAACGACGGGACCTGGGCGAACAAGGACGAAAAGAACTACAACATCCCGGTCTCCTTCGGCCGCATCGGGGCCAGCCCGGAGGAGCCGACAATCAACGACCGCGTCGTCGTCCGCGTCCGGCGCAGCCGGCCGGGCGGGCTGCTCCGCTGGGGCGTCAACGCGGAGAACCAGCTGTGGAAGCCGCCGCGGAAGGAGTACTGGCCGCCCGGCACCTTCGCCACGCCGGACGGGCTGGCCGTGGACACGCCGCTCGGCAAGCCGGACAGCAACGGCGTCTCCACCGTTGCGCTCGGCCCGTTCAACCGCGCGGACCAGGTCGTCCGCACGCTGCACATGGCCGTGCACTGGGGCGACGACTGGGACACCGACGCGGGCCGCAACTACAACGTGGGGATTTCGCTGGAGACCGGCCCGGAGGCGCCCTCGGTCCGCCTGCTCTCGCCGCAGGACGGCGAGGTCATCGTGGACAACCCCCAGGTCCAGCTGCAGGCCGAGGGCGCGGACCGGGCGGAGATGTGGCTGGACGGCCGATCCATCGCGTCGGTCGGCGAGACGCCCTTCGAGCTGAAGATCCCGTTCCGCCAGCTGAAGTACGGCCGGCACCAGCTCACGGCGCGCGCCGAGCGCGAGGGGCTCGTGGGCCTGCAGGAGATCTTCTTCTGGAAGCTGCCGCCGCACCGCGTGGAGAACCTGCCGCAGGGCGTGCCGTGGGGCGCGACCGTCAACCCGGACGGCACGGCGACCTTCACGCTCCACGCCCCGGGCAAGAAGTTCATATCGCTCGTCGGCGATTTCAACGGCTGGGACCCGTTCGCCGACATGATGACCGCCTCGCCGGACGGCACGTGGTGGACGACGCGGCCGGTCTCGAACGGCGCGCCCCGGTACCAGTTCTGCATCGAGGGCCGGCAGTTCCTGGCCGATCCCTACGCCCGCGACATCGAGTGGAAGGACGAGGCCGGCCGCGAGGGCCACCAGCCGTGGCACGCGCGCGCCGTGCTGGAGGTCGGCCAGCCGCCGTTTGCCTGGACGGCCACGAACTACACCCGGCCGCCCCTCGACCAACTGGCCATCTACGAGTTTCACATCGACGACCTGGCGCCCGGCGGCGGGTTCACCGGCGTGATCGCCCGGCTGGATTACATCCGGGACCTGGGCTTCAACGCCATCGAGCCGATGCCGTGGATGGAGTTCACGGTCGACCGGAGCTGGGGCTACAACCCCGCGTTCCACTTCGCGCCCGAGTCGGCGTACGGCACGCCCGGCGAGCTCAAGCGGCTGATCGACGAGGCGCACCGGCGGGGCCTGGCCGTGATCATGGACGCGGTCTTCAACCACATGGACCGCAACTCCGCGCTCTACCAGCTCTACGGCGCCGACTACGAGGCCAGCCCGTACTTCCGCCTGTTCCGCGGCGAGAACTGGGGCTTCCCGGACCTGGACCAGCAGTCGCGCGCCTTCAAGCGCTACGTCGAGGACGCGATCCGCTGTTGGCTGACGGAGTACCGCGTGGACGGGATCCGCTTCGACGCGACGCGCTTCGTCGAGTGGGAGGGCTACAACGACTGGGGCGCGGGCTGGCTGGCGTGGGCGGGTCGGCAGGCGGACGCGGGCAGCTACATGATCGCCGAGCATATCCCCAGCGATCCCGAGTTGATCCGGCGGACGGAGATGGACGCCACGTGGGGCGACTCGTTCCGCTGGGTCGTCCGCGGTTACGTCGAGGAGGGCCGCCTCGACCGCGACGAGTTCGCCCGGCTGCTCGACCCGGCGCAGCTGGGCTTCGGCGGCGTGTCGGAGCGCATCGCGTACACCGAGAGCCACGACGAGGAGCGGGTCATGCGCGACCTGCGGCGCCGCGGCTACTCCCGCGACGAGGCGGAGCGCCGCGCCCTGCTGGCGCTGGCGCTGACGCTGACGGCGCCCGGCCCCGCCATGGTGTACGCGGGCCAGGAGTTCGGCGAGGACACGGCCAAGACCGTCGGGTCCAACCCGCTGAACTGGGGGCGCACGGAAGGCTGGTTCGGCCGGCCCGCGCGGCGGCTGCGGGACGCGGCGCGGGCGCTCGTCCGGCTGCGGACGACGCACCCCGCGCTGCGCACCGGCGCGGTGACCCTCGATCAGCAGGGCCTCCCGGACGGCGTGGCGGTCTACACGCGCGGCGAGGCCGGGGCGGCGGTCGTCGTGGCCGCGAACTTCGGGCGGCGCGAGCGCCGCGTGACGGTGAACCTGCCGGGCGCCGGGCCGTGGCGGGACGTCCTGCGCGGGAATCCCGCGTCTCCGCTCCGGGGCGACCGGATTACGATCGCGCTCGAGCCCGGCGGCGTGGCCGTCTGGGCGACCGACCTCTCGCTGGCCTCGGTCCGTTGACCGCCCGCTTCTTCCCCGCGAAGGCGGCTTGACCTTTCCGGAATCCGGGCGTACGTAGGGCAGGGCTTGGCGAATGAAAAGAACGACTCCATGCCGCCGGTGGGCGGCGCTGATTCTCCTGGTGATGCCGCTGGCGGCGGCGGGGTGGGGAGGCCGCCTGCACATGGACATCGGCCGCGAGGCGGCCCAGGCCGCGCCGGACGAGATGAAGCTCTGGCGCATGTACGCGCGGCTGGTGGCCCGCTACAGCGTGCATCCCGACCTGTGGAAGGACTACGATCCTACCGAGGGCGAGCGGCATTACATCGACCTCGAGGCCTATGCCCCGCTGACCGCCACCAACCTGCCGTCCGATCCGACGGCGCTGCGGAACGGCCTGTACCGCTACCACGGGCATGTGCCGTGGGTCATCATGGACTTGCAGTCGAAACTGACCGCCGCCATGGCCACCGGGAACTGGGTCCAGGCCGCCAGCCTGGCCGCGGCCCAGGCGCACTACGTGGGCGACCTGCACCAGCCGCTGCACACCACGGAAAATTACGACGGCCAGCTCAACGGGCAGAACGGCGCGCACATGCGCTGGGAATCCGACATGCCCGCCATCCACTGGCGCAGCGGCCTCATGCCGGAGGCGCAAGCGGAGTATATCTCCAACCTCTGGCCTGCCGTCCTGGGCTGGCTGGACCAGTCGCACGGGCGGGCCGTCGACGTCCTGGCCGCGGACTACGACGCCCTGCGGGTGGCCGACCCGGCCCGGGATCCCGAAACGTACCACGACTACCTGTGGGAGGCCACCGGCGACCTGTTCATCGAGCAGGTCCACCGGGCGGCCTGCGCCCTGGCCAGCCTCTGGTACACGGCCTGGGTGGACGCCGGGCGGCCGGAGATCCCGCCTCCGCCGGCCAGCTTGAGCGAGGCTTCCGTCTGGGTGCCGGAGCCCCAGCCCGAGGGCATGGCCTCCTGGCCGTTCCTGGCGGCGTTCGGCGTCATCGCGGTCGTCATCGTGCTGTTGAGCATGCGGCGCCGTCCCGAGCCCCACCGGCGCGATCCTTCGCTCTGACGGGCCGGCACATCCGGCGTGCAATTATCGCGCGCGCGGCTACACTGGCCGCGTGAAGACGCTGCTGGTCACCTCGCGGATCACCTTCGTCCCCGGGAACTACGACGCGCTCGTGGCGGGGCTGGCCGCGTGCCCGCAGATCGGCGGGCTGCTGGCGCTCGATAACCGGAGCCGCAAACTCCTCGCCAAGGCGCTGGGGCTGGCCGCCGGGGGCGCCCCGCGCATCGGCCTGCAACTCCTGCGCAACTGGTTCGGTCCGAGCGCGCGGCGGCGGGCGGACGCTTTTGCCGCGGCAGGCAAACCGGCGTGGACGATGCCGACCATCCATTCGCCCGAGGCCGTCGGCCTTGTCCGCGATCACGGATTCGACCTCGTCCTGAACGCGCGGACGCGCTTCATCTACAAGGCCGACATCCTGTCCGCGCCGCGGCTCGGCTGCATCAACATCCACCACGGCCTGCTGCCCGGGCAGCGCGGAACGATGTGCGACCTCTGGGCGCTTTTCGAAGGGCGGCCCGCCGGCTTCTCGATCCATGTCATGATCCCCCAGGTCGACGCGGGACCCATCCTCGCCCGCGAGCAGGTCTCGGACGGAACCGATCGTGATTACCCGGCCTACCTGCTCAAGGCCAGCCGCCGGGAACGCGAGGTCGCCGCCGGACTCCTGAAAGATATCGAAGAATCGGGCCGCTTCCATGCCTCTAATAATAGTTCCATCCCAGGGCTAGCCTTATACCGAAGCCCCACCTTCCGACAGGTCTGGGCCATGCGCAGAAAAGGGATACGGCTGTGAAGGACGAGGAACGGATCGGCCATCAACCGGGTCGCGCGCCGCTGAACAATGTCATCAGTTACATCGAGCGGCATCGCGCCGCGTTTCCAGAGCGGCTCGCGCTGCGCTGGGTGGAGACTTCGGATCTCGCCGCGTGGGACGGTCGTCCCGCCTCGCGCCTGCCGCACCGGGAAATTTCCTACAGCCGGTTCGCGGAGGGTATCGACCGCGTGGCGGCCGGCCTGAAGGATCTCGGACTGCGGAGCGGCGACCGCGCGATCATTTTCCTGCCGATGGGCGTGCTGATGTACACCGCCATGTTCGCCGTGCAACGGCTCGGGGCCGTCGCGGTCTTCCTCGACTCCTGGGCGCGCCGCCACCAGCTGGGCGCGAGCGCGGCCTGCGTGCAGCCCAAGGCCATGATCAGCCACCGCGCCGCCTTCGACCTGGTCGCCGGCCTGCCGGAATTCGGCGGGCTCGAAATCCGGATCGTCGCGGGGCCGGGCGCCGACGCCTCGTTCACGGCGCGGCTGGAAGATATGCTCCAGCGCGCCGGCTCCGTCCCCGTGGAGGCCGTGGAGCCGGAGGATACCGCCCTCGTCACGTTCACCACCGGCAGCTCAGGCGCGCCCAAGGGCGCGAACCGCACGCACAGGTTCCTCTGCGCGCAGCACGAGGCGCTGGCCTCGCTCCTGCCCTACGAGCCTGCGGACGCGGACCTGCCCGCGTTTCCGATCTTCTCGCTCAACAACCTGGCCTCCGGAGTGACCACGGTCATCCCGGCGCTCGATCTCGCCGCGCCCGGCCCGCGCGATGCCGCTCTGCTCGCGACGCAGCTCCTGCGCGAGGGCGTGACCTGCGCCACGCTGTCGCCCTCGATGCTGGTTGGTGTGTCGCGCTTCTGCGCGGAGGCGGGGATTGAACTCGCCGGCCTCCGACGCGTGGTTACCGGCGGCGCGCCGATCAGCCGGGACAACGTCCGCGACTTCCTGCGTATCGCGCCGCGCGCGGCCTGCTGGGTCCTCTACGGCTCGACCGAGGTCGAGCCCATGGCGCACATCGAGGCGAGGGAGATGCTGGCCCAAGCCGGGAAGCCCGACCCCGAGATCGTCGAGGAGGGCGTCAACGTCGGGCGCGTCAGCCCGGAACTGGAATACAAGTTCATCCGGATCCGGCGCGGCCCGATCGACCTGAAGCAGGAAAGCTGGGCGGCCCTCGAGGTCCCGCCCGGCGAGGTCGGCGAGTTCATCGTCACCGGCGACCACGTTTGCCGAGACTACTTCAACAACGAGGACGCGTTCCGACGGGCCAAGATCGTGGACGAGCGCGGCCGGGTGTGGCACCGGACCGGCGACCTGGCGCGCCTGGACCCGGCGGGCCATCTCTGGATCGTCGGCCGGATCCACAACGTCATCGAGCGTGGGGGGCGCCTGTGCTTCCCCGTGCGCGCGGAGATCATCCTCAAGCAGCTTCCCTTCGTAAAACAGGCGGCTTTTCTTGGCCTGCCCGATCCCGGGCTCGGGGAGCGCACTGCCGCCGTCGCGGCGCTGGACCCCGCGGGCTGCGATGAGCGAAGGGCTCGCGACGAGATCCTCCGCCTCTTCGCCAAGAACGGCATCCCCGTGGACGACGTATTCTTCGTCGAGGCCATCCCCATGGACCCCCGCCACCATTCGAAGGTGGAATACGACGTGTTGCGGAAGCAGTTGGAGGGCGGCCGGAGGCCATGAACAGCGAGGCCCGTCTTTTCCGCGCCTGGATGACGTTCATCCGCGAGCGCTTCCCGCCGGCGGCGAACGTCGTGATGGCGGTCTTTTTCTCCCTGGGCAACGCAGCCGTGGCGTCGCGGCTCGCGGGGATTCCGTTCCCAGTGTGGCGCTGGAACATGGCGGCGGTGGTGACGGTGCTGTTCTTTTTCCGGCTGCGGTGTTTCGACGAGATCAAGGACTACGCGACGGATCTCGTGTTAACCCCGACCCGCCCGCTGGCGCGCGGCCTGCTGACCCTGCGCCAGGTGCGGATCATGTTCGGCGTGGTCACGGCGGCGGAATTCCTGCTCGTCGCGCCGCTGGGCTTCCCCGCGCTGGCGGCGCACGCGGCGGCGGTCGTGTACAGTTACCTGATGTACCGCGAGTTCTTCGTCGGCGCGTGGCTGCGCCCGCGGCTGACGCTCTACGCGGTGGCGCACACCGCCGTCTCGATCCTGCTCGGCTGGTCCATCGCGGCCCAGGTCCTCGGCCCCGCGCACGGGAAGTTCCCGGTGTCCGGGCTGCTCTTCGGGATCGTGAACTGGATGCTGTTCAACGTGTTCGAGTTCGGGCGCAAGACCTTCGCGCCGGAGGAGGAAAAGCCCGGGGCGGACAGCTACTCGTCACTGTTCGGCCCGTCGGGCGCCGTGGCATTGTGCATGAGCCAGGTCGGGATTGCGCTGCTGGCGCTGGCCCGGGGGCCCGGGCGCGTGGTTCCTCAACTGGCCCTCGCGGCGGTCCTGCTGGCGGCGGGACTCGTTTACGCGGCGCGCGCGACGCCGGCGACGGCGCGCGCGTACCGGACGGTATCGGGTGTATACTTGATCCTGTTCTACCTGCTGGTAACAGTACAGGCCTGGCCGGGAGGACTATAAACTTCGTGGTAGGGCGCGCTGGCCCAGCGCGCCGCGAACGGCGGCTTGAGCCAAGCCGCCCTACCCTGGGGCGCTTGCCGATGAAGTCAGGCGTGGGGGGAATAGCGGAATGATCGTGAGCGCGCAATCCGTCGAGTCCTTCGCCCGGCGCGAGGCCGGAGGCAAGGGGTTCAACCTCTACCGGATGGGCCGGCTCGGCCTGCCCGTTCCCGAATGGGTTGCGCTCGGGCGGGGGGCCTTCGAGCGCTTCGCCGCCGGCGGCCTGCGCGGCCGGATCGAGGAGCTCGTCGCCTCCCTCGCGCCGGAGCAGGCCTCCGCCGAAATCGAAAAACTGATTCTCGCCGCGCCGATGCCGGAGACCGTGTCCGACGAGGCCGCGCGGGCTTGGTCGCTCATCTCGGGCGGCGGCGCCATCTCGGTGCGGTCTTCCGCCGCGGACGAGGACGGCGCCGCGCACTCGTTTGCGGGCCAGCTGTCAAGCTTCCTCTACGTGGCCTCGCTGGACGATGCGCTCCGCTGCCTGCGGCGCTGCTGGGCCTCGGCGTTCTCCGCGCGGGCGCTGGCCTACCGGCGCGAGCGCGGCCTGCCGTCCCGCGGCATCGGGATCGCGGTGATCTTCCAGCGCATGGTGGACCCAAAGGTTTCCGGCGTGCTGTTCACGTGCGACCCGGCGGCGAAGGATCCGTCGCGCTACGTCGTCAGCGCCGTCTACGGGGCGGGGGAGGGCCTGGTCTCGGGCGCACTGGACGCGGACACGACCTGGCTGGACGCGGCCACGGGCGCGCCCGCGCGGCGGGTGATCGCGCTGAAGACCGAGCAGTTCCGGCGCGGGCCGTCGGGCGAGTGCGCGCGCGAGGCGGTGGACCCGGACCGGCGGGAACAGCCGTGCCTGGACGACGCGCGGCTGGCGGAGCTGTACCGTCTGGGCCGGACGCTGCACGACTACTTCGGCCGCCCGCAGGACATCGAGTGGGCGCTGGCCGGGGGACAACTGTGCCTGCTGCAGACCCGGCCGGTCACGTCGCTCGACGAGAACGCGGCGGGCTACCCGAACCTCTGGGACAACTCGAACATCGTCGAGAGCTACGGCGGGCTGACGCTGCCGCTGTCGTTCTCCTTCGCCCTGCGCAACTACCGCGGCGTGTACATCCAGTTCTGCGAGGTGCTCGGCGTGCCGCGCGAGGTGATCAAGGACATGGAGCCGACGCTCGCCCACATGCTCGGCTGCGTGAACGGGCGCGTGTTCTACAACCTGTACAACTGGTACAAGCTCGTCGGCGTCCTGCCCGGCTTCCGCCGCAACCGCGAGTTCATGGAGACCATGATGGGCGTGCGCGAGTCGCTTGCGCCGGAGATCGCGGACCGGATCCGGCCGCACCCGTCGTGGGACACGCTCGCGGGGCGCGGACGGCGGCTGGTCACCGGCCTCTCGTTCCTCGTCCACCACTTCCGCATCCAGCGCCTCGTGGACCGGTTCCTGCGCGACTTCGACCGCGAGTACCGGGAATTCCGGCATCGGCCCTACGACCGGATGCGCAGCGACGAGATCTTCAACGTCTACCTCGAGATGGAGCGGCGCATGATGAGCCGGTGGAAAGCGCCGATCATCAACGATTTCCTCGTCATGGTGCACTTCGGCCTCTTCCGGAAGCTCACGGCGCGGTGGCTGGGCGAAACGGATCCCAACCTCCAGAACGATTTGCTCGCGGGCGAGGGGCACATGGAGAGCGCCGAGCCGACCCGCCGGCTGATTGAGCTCGCCGGCCGCGCCGCCGCGCAGCCCGACCTGCGCGCGTTGATCGAGCGGACCCCGGAGGCCGACCTGCTCGAGGCGCTGAACCAAAGCGCGTTCAAGGAGTTCTTCGGCGAGGTGCGGGACTATCTCGACCGCTTCGGGTTCCGTTGCATGAACGAGATGAAGCTGGAGGAGGCGGACCTCTTCACCGATCCGTCGTTCTTCTTCGCCTGCCTCAAGAACTACCTGCGCGGCGGCACGACCGACCTCGCCGCGCTCGACCGCCGCCGGGCCGAACTGCGCGAGCGGGCCGAGGCGCTCGTGGCGGGGCGGCTGGCCGGCTGGCGCCTGCGCCTGCACCGCTGGTCCATGAAGCATGCGCGGAAGGCCGTGCGCAACCGGGAGAACACCCGCTTCGCCCGCACCCGCGTCTACGGCGTCGCGCGCACGATGTTCCAGGCGATGGGCGAGGACCTCTGCGGGCAGGGCCTCCTCGAGCGGCCGCGCGACATCTTCTATCTCGAGATGGACGAAATCTCCGGCCTGCACATGGGCACACTGACGGCGTACGACCTCAAGGCCGTCGTGGCGCTGCGCAAGAAGGCCTACGCGGAATTCGCGGCGGCGGAGCCGAAGACGCGGTTCCAGACGCGCGGTCCCGTCTACTGGCGCAACCGGTTCCGGGCGGAGCCCGAGACCCCGGACCGGCCGGCGGACGGGAGCGCCGACCTGCGCGGCCTGCCGTGCTGCCCCGGCGTCGTCGAGGGCGTGGTCAAGGTCGTGCAGGCGCCGGGCGACGACTTGAAGCTCAACGGCGAGATCCTTGTCGCGCCGCGGACGGACCCCGGCTGGGTGCCGTTGTACCCCAGCGTGTCGGGCCTGCTCGTCGAGCGCGGCAGCCTGCTGTCGCACTCCGCGATCGTCGCGCGGGAGATGGGCCTGCCGGCGATCGTCGCGGTCCGCGGCCTGACCGCGACGCTCTCGTCGGGCATGCGCGTACGGATGGACGGCCAGGCGGGGACCATAAAGATTTTAGACCGCTAATTAACGCGAATTGACGCGAATTCGGAAATGACTTTCCTTCGCGTTAATTGGCGTTAATTCGCGGTGAAGAGAAAGGAACGGAACCATGCCCGCGCCAAGGAAGATTGCGGCTGAAATCCTGAACCATCTTCTCGCCGGAACGAAGGCCGGGGACGAGGTCCATCGGCTCGCTCGCCGGCCGCCGGAAAAGGAGCCGCTGCCGCCCCACGTGCCGCATGGGAACGACCATACGGCGGCGGGGCTTGAAAAACGTCGGGCCTTCCTCAAGGCGCAGGGCTTTTGCATCGAGCAACTCTCGGGCCTGGGCCCGGACCCCGCGCCGGAATCGCTGGAGGGGCACATCGAGAATTTCGTCGGGTACGCGAAGGTCCCGGTGGGCGTCATCGGCCCGCTGCGGGTCAACGGGGCGCACGCGCACGGCGATTTTTACGTGCCGCTCGCGACGTCCGAGGGCGCGCTGGTCGCGTCGTACAACCGCGGCGCGTACGTCATCAGCCAGTCCGGCGGCGCGGCGGCGATGTGCCTGACCGAGAGCGTGTCGCGCTCGCCCTGCTTCGCGTTCCGCTCGCTAGCCGACGCGGGACTCTTCCTCGCGTGGACGCTGCCGCGGTTCGAATCGTTCCAGAAAGTGGTGGCGACCACGTCCGGCCACGCGCGCTTGCTGGACATGCGGACCGTGATGCTAGGCAAGGAACTGTACCTGATCCTCGACTTCACCACGGGCGACGCGTCCGGGCAGAACATGGTCACGCTCGCGGCCGACGCGCTGGCGCGACACCTCGTCGGGAGCGCGCCGGTGAAGCCTGAACGCTGGTACGTCGAGGGCAACCTGTCCGGCGACAAGAAGGCCACGATGCTGTCCTTCCTGTTCGCCCGGGGCAAGAAGGTCGTGGCCGAGGCGGTCGTCCGGCGCGACCTGCTGAAGAAAGTCATCCACATCACGGTCGACGAGATGCTCGCGGGCTGGCAGGTCTCCATCCTCGGCGGCATCCAGAGCGGCGCGATCGGCGCGCAGGGCCATTTCGCCAACGCGCTGGCCGCCCTGTTCATCGCGTGCGGGCAGGACGCCGCCTGCGTCGCGGAGGCGTCCGTGGGCCTGACGCGCATGGACAAGACCGCGGACGGCGACCTGTACGTGTCCATCAGCCTGCCGAACCTGATCGTCGGCACCGTCGGCGGCGGGACGACCCTGCCCGGCGCGCGGGAAGGCCTGGCGATGCTGGGCTGCGCGGGGGAAGGCGGGGCCCGGAAGTTCGCCGAAATCTGCGCGGTCACCGCGCTCGCGGGCGAGATCTCGCTGACCGGCGCGATCATCGCGGGCGAGTTCTCGAAGGCGCACGCGCGCTATGGGCGGAAACGCAAGGCGGAGAAACCCGATGGCGGATGACCTGGCGCAACGCGTGCGGTTCGATTTCATCCACTACGCCAACTGCTGGGAGGATCCCCGGCTGCTGTTCGAGGCGCTGCAACCGGTCGGCAAGAGGATTCTCTCCATCGCGTCCGGCGGCGACAACAGCCTCGCGCTGCTCGGAGAGGGCGCGGAGGTCGTCGCCGCCGACTTGAGCCGCGCACAACTGGCCTGCATCGAGCTGAAAGTGGCGGCGATCCGGGAACTGGACGACGAGGCTCTGCTCGCCTTTCTCGGCCTCCGGCCCTCGGCGGACCGGCTTGCGGTCCATGACAAACTACTTCGCCTGCGCCTGTCCGAAAACGCCGCGGCGTTCTGGAACGGGCATCCCGGGGACATCGCTGCGGGCATCGTCCACGCCGGCAAGTTTGAGAACTACTTCCGGCTCTTCCGGACGCGCGTGCTGCCGCTGATCCACGGGCGGCGGACGGTGGAGTCGTTGCTGGCGGCCCGCGACGCGGCGGGCCGCCGGGATTTCTACGACCGGCGCTGGAACAACCGGCGCTGGCGGCTGATGTTCCGGCTCTTCTTCAGCCGATGGGTCATGGGGCGATTCGGCCGCGACCCGGAATTCTTCCGCTACGTCGAAGGCTCCGTCGCCGACCGCATCCTGGCCCGCGCCGAGCACGCCCTGACCGTTCTGCCGACGCACGACAATCCGTACCTCGAATACATCCTCACGGGGAATTTCGCCCGCGCCCTGCCGCCGTACCTCGAGCCCGAACGCCTGGCCCGTGTCCGGGCCAACCTGGATCGGCTCACGCTGTTCGAGGGCCCGGCGCAGGAGGCGCCCGGCGAGTTCGACGGCTTCAACCTCTCCGACATCTTCGAGTACATGCCGCCCGATGTAGCCGAGCGCGTCTACGGGCAACTGCTCGACAAAGCCCGGCCCGGCGCGCGGCTGGCCTACTGGAACATGCTCGTCCCGCGCGCCTGCCCCGAACCGTATCGCGCGCGCGTGAAGGCGCTGGACGAACTCGGCGCCCGGTTGCTTGAGCAGGACCGCGCGTTTTTCTACCGTCGCTTCGTGGTCGCGGAGGCCCGGGCATGAAAGCGCGATTAACAAACAAACGCAGGTTTTCGCTGACCCGCCGTGACGCGGAACTGTTCAGGCTGGCGCGCCGGGCGGACCATCGGACGCTGGCGATCTGGGCGCGGGATTGCGCGAAGCGAGTGATGCCGTATTTCGAATCGGCGCGGCCTGCGGATCCCCGGCCGCGCCAGGCCCTCGAAGCGCTGCAGGCGTGGATCGATACCGGGCAGTTCAAGATGGCGGTCATCCGCAAGGCGTCGCTCTCGTCGCACGCGGCGGCCCGCGCGGTCGGCGAGGACAATGCCGCGCGCTCCGCGGCCCGCGCGGCGGGCCAGGCCGTCGCCACCGCCCACGTTCAAACCCATGCTCCGGGGGCGGCGTTGTATGCCCAGCAGGCCCGCCACCGGGCTGCCGATCCCGCGGAGGCCGACGCCGCGGCGGCCAGTGAACGCGATTGGCAATTGGCGCATTTGCGGAAACGGATGGGGAAGGAATAGGTGGGGAGTGGAAGAGTCTTCGTCATGGTGGGCGGGCGGGGCGGCGGATTTGTGGGGCGCGCTGCTGTTCGGCGCGTTGTTCCTGCCCCTGCTGGGCGTGGCGGAATGGCTGCGCCGGCGCGGTTCGTTCGGGCCGGAGGCGACGCGGAAACTGGTGCACATCGGCGGCGGGCTGTTGAGCCTGGCCCTGCCGGGGCTGGTCCGGTCGCCGGCCGTGGTGCTGGCCATGAGCGCGGCGCTGTCGCTGCTGTTCCTGTGGGCCAAACGCCGCGCGGCCCTGGCCAGCCTGCACGGCGTCGCCCGGCGGACGAGCGGCACGGAGTATTTCCCGCTGGCGGTGTTCCTCGTCTACGTCGCCACGTACGGCCAGTACTGGCTCTACGCCTGCTCGATGCTGGTCCTCGCCGTCGCGGACGCATTCGCGGCGCTGATCGGATCGAGGTACGGGCGGCACCGGTACGAGGTGGAGGACGAGGTCAAGAGCGTTGAGGGGTCGGGCGTCTTCCTGCTGATCGCGTTCCTCGCGATCCTCTTGCCGATGCTGCTGCTGACCAGCTTGCCGCGCGTCGTGTGCGTGCTGTCGGCGCTGCTGGTGGCGGTGCTGGTGACCGGGTTCGAAGCGGTGAGCATGGGCGGGGCGGACAACCTGTTCATACCGCTCGGCGTCGCCGTGATCCTCGCCAAGATCACGACGAAGCCCGTGCCGGAGATCGTGTATCAGAATGCCAGCCTGGCCGCGTTGAGCCTCGGACTGGCGCTGGCGGCGCGGCGGACTCCGTCCTTCAACGCGGGCGGCATGATCCTGTTCGCGTTGTTCGTCTTCGGCGCGTGGTCGCTCGGCTCGGAGCGGTGGGCGCTCCCGGTGCTGGCGGCTTTCGTGGTCTACGCGGGAGCGCGAACGTTCATCCCCGGGCCCGGCGGGGCCCCGGCGCGCGTCCGCGTGCGGATATTGTTCCGGGTCCTGGTGATCCCGCTGCTCCTGCTGGTGACCGGCAACATGCTCCGGCGCGGCCCGGAGTTCTACGCGCCGTTCGTCACCGCGATGGCGGTGGTGCTGGCCTTCGGGCTATGGAACCACGTGCTGTGGGCGCGGCGCCCGGCCGGCGCCCGGCGCCGGGCGCTCCTATGGCTGGCCGCGCTTGCCGCGTGGGCCGTGGAAATCGTGCCGGCCTGGCTGCTGCTGCCGGGGCGTCCGGCCACGTCCGGCCTGTGGCTTCCGGCGGGACTTGTCCTGGCCGCGTCCGCGTTGGACGATCTGTTGCTCGGGCCCGATCCGTCGTTCGAGGGGGAGCGCGCCTGGCCGGCCTGGCGGCTCGTTCTCGCGGCCGCGGCGGGCGCCGCCGTGCTGCTCGCGCAGCGCGCGGGCGGGTTGGCGCCGTGGCCGTATCCCCCATGATGTCCGCCGCTCGTCGCCGTAGGAATTGCCCGCAGGATGGCCTTGTGCTATGGATCCAAAAAGTGCGGCTCCGGAGAAGCTATGAAAAAATATATGCCGCGCGAACTGGCCGGCCTGGCTGCGAAAATCCGCCGCTTCAACCGCCACCGCGACTGGGACAAGTACCATGCGCCGAAGAACCTGGCCATGGGCGTGATGATCGAGGCGGCGGAGCTGGCCGAACATTTCCTCTGGCAGGAGACCGCGGAGAGCCGACGGCCCGACGCGCGCGCCCGGGCGGCGATCCGCGACGAGGTGGGCGACGTGCTCATCCTCCTGCTGAACCTCTGCGACAAGCTGGACATCGATCCCGTCGCGGCCGCGCTGAACAAGCTGGAGCACAACCGGCGGAAGTACCCGGCGGCCCTCGTCCGGGGCAAGGCGCTCAAGTACGACCAGTACCCGGAGCGGGCCGCGCGCGGGACGAAGCGGCGCCCTCCTCTATCCGTTCGGTAAGAGTCTACTTCACCAACAACGGGGAGATCGGTGCAGCCGAGGGCGCCGTTCAGGCGCCGGATTTGGTTGAGTTTGTCGGCGCGTCAGCATCGGCGTCCACACTCACGAACGCCATGCTAGCGGGTAGAGCCGATGGAACGTTTTTCACGATAAGCGCGGATGCAGTTGACATGACGACCGTTTTCACATTCCAAGCATTCAGAATGACGGGCTCCGCGCAATTTGGGACGGCCGGATTGATGACCTACCACCAGGTTGTTTATGTTCCGAATATCAGCTTCTCCGCGAGGTACAATGGCAGCATTGAGCCTCCGCGCTTCCTCTCGCTGGTCGAATTGCCGGTGATCGACTCCATGCAGCGCGATGGGAAGCTGTCGTTCTCCGGAGTCGCCACGAGCACCGTGGCGTCCGTCGAGTGGGCCGCCAGCCTGGCGGAGCCGGGCCGAACCAACGGGGTATCCGCTCCTTAGCGTTCCCGTGACCCATGCCGTGACGACGAACGACCTCCCGAGGTTTTTCAGGGTCCGGGGCATCCCGACACCGGACGAAGGTGTCCTGCCGCCGGCGCCGCCGTGCTGCTCGCGCAGCGTGTGGGCGGGTTGGCGCCGTGGCCCTTTCCCCACGGATGCCTCCGGCTCAATCGTTGCCGGATTCTGTGACTCTCGGACCCCGGAAGCAGGGGATGCCCAGCGTATCCCGAAGCGCGGATCGATTTGGTTGTCCGGGGCGGGGAAGGCTGGGCTCCAGTTGTCAGGGCCGGTCCACGGTCAGCCAGTAGAGCCGTCGCGTTGCGCTTTCGGGGGGGGCGTTGGTGATAAAGACCCGATCGTCCTGGATGAGGGACACTTCCGCGAGCGTCTCGGAAGGGGCCGGCAGATCGGCGCTCCCCTGCAGGGTATAGGAGCGCCCCGTTCGTCCTTGCCAGGACAGCACGCATGACGGCAGGTCCGAAGGCGCAAAGGCCTCCAGCCGAAAGAAGGACATTCCGTTTGTCGGGTCCGTCCCAGCCGCTTGCTCCTCGGCATCGGTGAAGGAATCTTCGTCAGAGTCTTTTCCGGGCAGGCCGTTGGTTGGGCTGCCAAAGAAATGATATTCCCAGCGGTCGTCCAGCCCGTCCTCGTCGCGGTCGAGCCGGAGAATCAGAAAGACCTCATTCGACACGGCATCCTGGTCATCCACAAACAGCAAGGCCATGTGTTCCATGCACACGTCCATGTTCCAACCCGGCGATGTCGCCCCGATCTCGTATAGGTGATCCCGGGCGCCGTTGGTCATGACCTGGAACCATGACGGGGTGTCATCCGCAAAAGTTCCCAGCAGTCCGTCCGATGAGAAATCGACGGCCGAAACCTGTCTAAACCCAAGGGAGGTTTCCGACCAGGGGATCGAACAGGGGGACAGGTAGGCCGCCGGGCCGGCGGTAAACACCAGGCAAGCCGACGCGCCGGTAGTCATGCATAAGCAGGAGTCCCGGAGGAATACATGATGGTAATACGACCATTCGGATGACGCGATCTGGGTGAGGGGGTATTCGATGCGGATGTACTCGATCCGCTCATCATGCGTTTGTGGACAGAAGACGCCGCCCGGCTTGTAGGAGGCATCGCGATCCCGTTGATGGCGGGCCGCCACGTGGATGACGCCGTCGGCGCAACGCAGCACCGGGTTCACGTAATCGTGATGTTCGTTGGCTGCGCGCCCGGCGCAGGTGTACGTGGATAAGCTGCCGTCCAATAGCATGCCGAGATCGTACACCGAACCTGTCGCCATAACGGCAAGGACCACCTCATGATAAGTATCCCCGTCATACTCCCGGGCGGAATACGCCAGGTAGGCCGCTTCATCGTTCATGAAGCACAACGACGCCGCATCTCCCGCCCGGATCGGGGTGTTTGTCCACAGGCCGCCGGTCCTGGCGGCGTGCACGACCACGCCGGAGCAAACGGTCAGGACATGAGGTTCTCCGGCGCTGGTCACCGCCAGGGAAGTTCCGGTTCCGCCCGCGACGAGTTCTTCCGGGACCACGCAAGCGCCCTCGCCGGTAAACGACTGATAGTACGTCTCGCTGTTCCGACTGTAGATAATATGCAGCCGGCCCCGGGGGTCACACTCCATCAGGGGGGCCGTCTCATCCCATGCGTTGGTCGTAAGTTGAAGCTGCCTATAGGAGGCGACGTCCCGACCTTCGCCATCGCAGGTCGCGACACAAAGAAACAAGCCGACGTATACAGGCCATGATGGGTGGCGCCTCATGCTGGGAACCCCGGTCCGAAGTTAGCCGCGCGGCATGGTTGACGGCAACATAAATCGGCCGTATGGGCGGGGGCTCGGACGGGAACGCGGCCCCATCCGGCTCGACGCCGGGCCGCATTGGAATGACCGGTCCTCGGCATGGAGGACTCGTCGCCGCCGGCCGAGGCGGGCGTCAGGGCGCCAGGGCCTTGCGGACGATTTCTTCGACGGTGGTTTTGGGCCCGACGCCGGGCAGGACGTCGCGGACGCGTTTCTGGGCGTCGGCCTGCTTGTAGCCGAGGGAGACCAGGGCCAGGATGGCGTCGCGCAGCCGCGCGTCCGGCTCGCCGGCGGCCGCCCCGGCGACGGCTTCGAGGGCCTCGCCCGCGGTGAGCTTGTCGCGCAGTTCCACGACCATGCGCTCGGCGGTTTTCTTGCCGATGCCCGAGATGGAACTCAAGCGCTTGATGTCGCCCTGCGCCACGGCGGCCTTGAGGTCGCGCACCGAGAGCCCGCTCAAGGCGGTCAGGGCCAGGCGCGGGCCGATGCCGCTGACGCTCATGAGCAGCAGGAACAGCCGGCGCTCGTCCTCCGTCATGAATCCGTACAGCGCGTGGAGGTCCTCGCGCACGTGGTCGTAGGTCAGCAGCCGCGCGGGTTCGCCCGGCGCCGGCAGCCGGTCGTAGCTGCTCAACGGGATGAAGACCTCGTAGCCGACGCCCTGCACGTTAAGCACGACGCGGGTCGGGTCCTTTTCAACGAGCCGGCCTTCGAGGAAGGTGATCATGTTCCGTGTTACCTGCCGAATTCCAGCCGGTCGCCCCGTTGCGCCCGGCCTTCGAGCAGCGTGGCGTGGGCGGAGACCGGAAGCACCTCGACCACCTGCAGGCGCCCGACGACCGGGCCGGGCACCGATTCCAGCAGGTTGCCGCTGACGGGGTCCGTTATTTCGCGGCCCTCTTCCCGGACGACGAATCGGTCGCCGACGCGCAGGCGCGCGTTCGCGCCGCCGTTGAGCACCACGTATTCCTCGCCCGCCTCGGCCACGCGGGGATCCCAGGCCACCGGGGGCAGTTCCTTCAGGATCCGGTGGACGGCGTCGCGGAGGGCCGACTCGGTGGCGCGCCCGAGCGGGGTGCGGAAGAAGGCCTCTCCGCCGAACGAGACGTTCTTGTAACGGGCGTCGCCGCCCGCCCCGCCCGCGGAGACCGAGCGCGCGGCGCGGACGGAGGCGATGATCTCGCCCGATTCGACGTCGGAAATGTGCATGACGATGGATACGCGCGCCCGGCTGCCGCGCCCGAAGAGTCGCAGCCAGGACGACCCGCCGCCGGCGGAGGCCCCGCCGGTCTCGGTGAAATCGGTGATCGATCCGCGGACGAGGTAGCGGGCGTTTTTCAGGCGGCCCCGGACCACGCGGCCTTCCTCGCGGAACAGGTCCGTGCCCTGCCGGAGGATTTCGCCGACCACGGTATCGAGGTGCCGGCGCTCCAGCACGATGACGCGGCCGGAGTCGAGGAGCAGGGCGGTCAGCAGGTCGGCCATGCCGCTGCCGAGGCTCCACTGGCCCGAGAAGTTGGACAGGTTCTCGAAGTCCGTGACCGCGACGACGGGCTGGATCATCCGGAGCCCCTCGGGCGGCCGCCGGGAGAGCAGGGGTTCGGAAGAGCGGCAGGAGGTCAGGACGGCGAGCAGGCCGGCCACGAAGTATGCGGAGCGGGCCATGGGCCTCCCGGGGCTATTTCAACGCAAACTCGCGGACGGAACGGAGCATGTCTTCGGGATAGAACGGCTTGTGGAACAGCTTCTTGACGTTGGGGAACTGCTTCATCTCCTCCTCGTCGAAGTCCGGGAAGCCGGCCATGACGATGACGGGGACCTTGATGCCCTCGGCGGCCATGAGCATGAGCAGCTCGGCGCCGTTGATGCCGGGCATGCGGATGTCGAGCAGCATCCCGCGGCACTTGGGATCGCGGAGGTGCTTGTAGGCCGTCTCGCCGTCGTAGGCGACGTGGACGCTGTAGCCCTCCTCCTCCAGCATGGTCTTCAGCAGCTGGGTCAGCACCTTGTCATCATCTACCACGAGAATCATGCGATGCCATCCTTGCTGCCGATTGTAGGCCCCGGCCCGGCTTTGTCACGCGTGGAATGCGTAAAAAAAGCAAAGTGGACGAGGGCCGGGATGCCGGCCGGATCACGAAGCGGGGGCGGCCGGCGCGGCCGCGGGCTTGCGGCTGACCTTGGCCCGGAGCTTGAGCCTCTTCAGGCGGCGCTGGCGTGCTTTGCGCTTCACGACGATTCTATGCTGTTGTCCCATAGGCCGCGCTTTGTACCAGATGCCCCCCCGGGCGTCAAGGGTCGGCCGTCTTTTTTCGCGGCGGCTCTTGACGAAACGCCCCGGATAGGAAATATATAGTGGCCTTTTACGCCTATAATAGGCCGTATTATGGCTTGAAACGGGGAGTTATGGGAAAAACGCCTGCGAAAACCGTCAAAAAGGACGCCCACCGTGCCGCGTCGCCGGCCGCGCCTGCCGCGGCCCGCGGAGAACCCGGGGGGGACGGCGAGCTCCAGCTCCGCGTCAATCGCGAGGAGCGCAGCGCCAAGATCAAGGCCCTCATCAAGCTGGCCGGCGACCAGGGCTACCTGACGTACGACGACGTCAACGAGGCCCTCCCGGAGAGCGTGATCAGCCCCGACGAGTTCGACGGCATCCTGATCCTCCTGCGCGGAATGGACATCGAGGTGATCGAGGAGGCGGACGAGCAACGCTTCAAGAGCCAGATGGAGAAGGAGGAGCGCGCGCGGCTCACGCAACGCGTGGACGTGCTGGACGATCCCGTCCGCATGTACCTCAAGCAGATGGGCCAGGTGCCCCTCCTCACCCGCGAGCAGGAGGTCGAGATCTCCAAGCGCATCGAGGAGGCCGAGCTCAACGCGCGGAAGCTGTTCAACCGGTTCGGGTTCGCCTGCGGGGCCTACCTGGGCGTGGCCGAGCGGCTGGAGACCGGCAAGGAGCGCTTCGACCGGATCATCAGCGACAAGCACGTCGAGAGCCGCGAGAAGTACCTCAAGCGCCTGCCGCGCCTCCGGAAGGGGATCCTCAAGGATGCGGCCACGATGCGGAAGAAGTTCCTCGCCGGCCAGAAGGTCAGCCTGGGCAAGTCCGCCCGCCAGCGCATCCAGAAGTCGCTGGACCAGCTGCGCGAACGGCTGGCGGCGCAGTACGAGAAGCTCTATTTCAAGCAGAAGGCCGTCGAGGATTTCGTCAGCGTCGCCGACGACTGCTTCCACCAGTTCAAGGCCTGCCAGGATGCCGTGGCCCGGCTGGAGCGCGCGGCCAAGAAGGGCCGGGCCGACACGCTCCGCCAGGAGCAGGCGCGCCTGAAGAAGCTCGAGGAAGAGCAAGGGATGGCCGCGCCGGAATTCGTCCAGTCCTACCACGATCTCAAGACCTGGCTGCGCAAGGGGTTGCGGGCCAAGGCCGAGATGGTCGAGGCCAACCTCCGCCTGGTCATCAGCATCGCGAAGAAGTACACGAACCGCGGCTTGTCGTTCCTGGACCTGATCCAGGAAGGCAACATGGGCCTGATGAAGGCCGTCGAGAAATTCGAGTACCAACGCGGCTACAAGTTCAGCACCTACGCCACGTGGTGGATACGCCAGGCCATCACCCGCTCGATCGCCGACCAGGCGCGCACGATCCGCATCCCCGTGCACATGATCGAGACGATCAACAAGCTGAT
>ERZ795054.1151-NODE-1151-length-26242-cov-5.110971_pt1 | contig 26242 bp, 27 predicted proteins | sample MGYA00375138_ERZ795054 | MGnify/ENA primary metagenome ERZ795054 (study PRJEB30183, sample SAMN05720215) | anaerobic digester metagenome | isolation source: active sludge of municipal wastewater-treating anaerobic digesters | place: USA | collected 2014-12-23 ... | reverse complement strand
CTTCGGAACGGCCTTTTACGCCGCCCCCCACATGCCCGTGCCGGAAACCAACCTGACCACCCTGGCGAGTCTCAGCGAATGGCTCGCCCAGGATCCGAACTTTCTCTCCATTCCGTCGAAAAACTCTCCGTTCCGCCCCATCCGCCCCCTGTCCGACCCCGCCAAACAGGGATTCAAACTGGCGGGCTACTTTCTGCTTCCTGTCGTGGTCTTGGCGGGCGGGCTGTGGCGCTGGCAGAACCGGCGGAAACAACGCGAGCGGGTCCGGTCCCTCTTTCAACGGAACCCCGCGACCTGACATGCTTCCCTCCTGGCTGAAACGGCTTCTCGGCATTCTCCTTCTCGTCACGGCGGCAACGATCGCCGTTAAAATCCCCCGCCCCGCGCCCAAACCGCCCCTTCCCGAATTGCCGGCATCTCCGGAAAAATTGGAGATCGTCCGCCCCGACGCGCGTCTTCTTTTCCAGAAGTCCGGCGACGAGTGGACCCTGCAACAACCTCTGGACTATCCGGCGGACGCCGAAACGCTGAAGCTTCTTTTTTCCTCCCTCTCCTCCCTGTCGACGGACGAACGCCTCACCGACCGCGCGGAGACGCATTCTCTCTATGAAGTGAACGATTCCAGCGCCATTCTGGTGCGCGTTTGGGGTCCGCAAGGAAAAGAGCCGGCCGAATGGCTCTTCGGGAAAACGGCCCCGGACTTCCTCCACATCTACCTCCGCCGGCCGGGGCGGCCGGAGGTGTATCTGGCCAAAGGCGTGGAGCGGGACGCGCTCACCCAGCCGCTCGCCCGCTGGCGCGAACGGCGCCTCTTCAAGACGGACCCCGCCGACGGCATCCACCGACTGGTGTTCCGCCGGGAGAAAACCGCTCTGGAACTGCTCCGCGCCTCGGACACCTGGACCCTCGCCGGGAAGACCGCGGAAACGTCGGCGGTTGAAAATTTCCTTGCCTCGCTGCGCGTCCTGAGCGTGGAGGAATTCATCGATCCCCCGGCCTCCTCCGACACAAAAAAATTCGGTTTGTTGACGACTAAGAACAGCCTGGAAGTCCTTTTTAGTTCCGGAAAAACCGTCCGCCTCGACGCCGGCGAAAAAGACGCCGTTCAAAACCGATATCCGCTCCGTCGCAACGAGGAACCCAGCCTCTTTTGGATTTCCGCCAACGACTGGGACGGGCTCTTTTCCGGGCTCCAACGGCTCCGGCCCGCCGACAACCGCAAATAACCGCCCTCTCGCTCCCCGCGAAAATGCCCGTCGTCGACAAACCGGCGGCCGACGGACTTTTTTTGTATCATGGCTGACATGAACGACATTTTGCTGGTTCACTACTCCGAAATCGGCACCAAGGGGAAGAACCGTTCGTTTTTCGAACGACGGCTCCGCAACGATATCGAAAAACGGCTGGGGCCGGACGCCGAAGGCGTTCGCGTGGAATCGGGACGGGTCGTGGTGCGCCTGTCCCCGGGGTTCGAAAAAGGGCGGCTGGAATCCCACTTGAATCAGGTGTTCGGTGTGGCGTGGTATGCCTTGGCCCAAAGCGTGCCGCGCGAATGGGAACCCATTTTACAGGCGGGACTGGATTGCGCCGCGGCCCACCCGGCCGCGCGCGCCTTCAAGGTCTACTCCCACCGGGCCGACAAAACTTTCCCGCTCTCCTCCCAGGAAATATGCAACCGCCTGGGCCGAGCGGTGGTGGAAAAATACGGCCTCAAAGTGGACCTGGAGCGGCACGACCTGGCCATCTACGTGGAGATTTTAGCCGACGAGGTTTTCGTCTACAGCGAACGGAAGCCCGGGCTGCGCGGCATGCCGCAGGGCAGCTCCGGCCGAGTGCTCTGCCTTTTTTCCGGCGGGATCGATTCCCCCGTCGCGGCCTGGTTGCTGGCTCGGCGGGGCGCGATGGTGCACCTGCTGCATTTCCACCCGTTCCGCCGGGCGGAAGAACTGCGCGACACCAAAATTTTCTCTCTGCACAAGCAACTGCTTCTCTACAGCCCCGGCTCCCGCCTCTACCTCATTCCGCACTACCATTTTCAGCTGAAAGCCGCGTTGGACGTGCCCAGCATGTACGAGATGGTCCTTTTTCGCCGATTCATGTTCAAGACCGCCGAAAAACTGGCCGAACGTCGACGGTGCAAGGCGCTGGTCACCGGAGACAGTCTCGGCCAGGTGGCCAGTCAAACGCTGGAGAACATCGCGGCGGCCCAGGCCGACCTGAAGATCCCCGTTTTCCTCCCCCTCATCTCGCAGGACAAGGACGACATCGTCCGCCTGGCGCAAAAAATCGGCACCTACGACCTCTCCATCCAGCCCTACAAGGACTGCTGTTCCCTGATGTCGCGGCATCCCAAGACCATGATGCCGGTCCACAAGGCCCTTGAACTGGAAAAAAAGATCAACCTCGACGCCGTGGTGGCCGATTCCCTCGCCTCCCTGGAACTCTGGGACGGAGAAACCATCTCCGCCCCGGCGCTTTCCTTCAAAAACCAACCGCTGTCCAATTAAACCATCCCTGTCGGCCCAACAAAAAGCCGCCCCGGGAAGGGCGGCCTTTTGTTGCTCGGAAACGATGTGGATCAATTCCTGGCTTTTTCCAGATACGCTCCAAAACTCTTGAAGAGTTCGATGGGCAACGGGAAGATCAGCGTGGAATTTTTCTGATTCGATATCTCCAGCGCCGTCTGCAGGAACCGTAACTGCAAGGACACCGGCTGGGAAGAGATGATCTGGGCGGCGTCCGCCAGTTTTTGGGCGGCCTGGTATTCGGCTTCGGCGGCGATGATCTTGGCTCGCCGGTCGCGTTCGGCCTCCGCCTGGTGGGCGATGGCCCGCTGCATCTGTTCCGGCACCTGCACGTCCTTCACCTCCACGATGCTCACCTTGATGCCCCACGGATCGGTCTGCTGGTCAATGATGTGCTGGAGTTTGGTGTTGATTTTCTCCCGCTGGCTGAGGAGCTCATCGAACTCCGCCTGCCCGAGCACGCTGCGGAGCGTTGTTTGCGCGATTTGAGACGTGGCGATGATGTAGTCCTGCACCTCGATGACCGACTTGACGGGGTCGAGCACGCGGAAGTAACACACCGCGTTCACCTTGCAGGGGACGTTGTCCTTGGTGATGACTTCCTGCACGGGCACGTCCAGGGTCACGGTTCGCAGCCCCACGCGCACCATGCGGTCCACGATGGGAATGATGAAAAAGAGCCCCGGCCCCTTGGCCCCGACGACACGGCCCAAACGAAAAATGACGCCCCTCTCGTATTCCTGCACGATTTTGACGGCGTTGATGATGATGATCGCTGCGATGATAATGATCGGCATAATTCCCATCATTTTAAAACCTCCGGTATTAGACTTTCTCTGAAAATCTTTTTGTTTCCGGGCGGCTCCCTGAAAAATCCATCAAGGGGCCCAAACCGCTTGCGCCGCCTATACTTTTTCCACCCTGAGCCGGTTCCCCATGACTTCGACCACCCGGACTTTTTGTCCCGGCGAAAGAGGCGCGGCGGATTCCGCTTCCCAGTATTCCCCGTGCACAAAAACCATGCCGTCCGGACGGGCCTCCCCGATTTGGCCGACGAGCGCCTCCTTGCCTGTGATGGACGCCATGACGCGCACGGCCAGTATTTTCTTGACCACGAAGACAAGGAACGCCAGAGAAGCCACCGCCGTGCCGCCGATGATTTCCAGCGAAACCCGGAAATACGGCTCCGGGGATTCGAACAGCAACAGGGAACCCGCGATGAAACAGAGCGTGCCGCCGACCATCAACAGCCCGTGACTGACGACGAACAGCTCCATGGCCATGAGCGTCATCCCCGCCAACAAGAGCGCCAGCCCCGCGTAGCTGAGCGGAAGCACCTGGAGGGCAAAAAAGGCCATCACCAGACTGATCAGCCCCGCCGCGGCGCCCAACCCGATGCCCGGCGTGGCGAACTCGTAGATGAGCGCATAAAAACCCAGCATCAGAAGGAGGTAGGCCACGTTGGGGTTGGCCAACACGTGCAGAACCTGCCGTAGGCGGCCCATCTCGAACCGGACCATCCTTGCCTTCTCGAAATCAATGCGGAAGACCTTCTCGTTCTTCTTTATATCCCGGGGCGAGAGCTTTTTAAAGAGGTCCGTCTCGTCCTCCGCCAACATATCCACCACGTTTTTCTCCAGCGCCTCCGTTGACGTAAGGGAAAGACTTTCCCTCACCGCTTTTTCCACCCAATCCGCGTTGCGGCCCTTGGCGGAAGCCAGGGTGCGGGCGTAGGCGGCGGTATCGGAAACGATCTTCTCCTCCATGACGGATCTTCCCTCGTCTTCTTTCCCATTTTTCTCCGGATCGGCGGGTTTCGCCGGCATGAACGGATTGCCTCCGAGAGACACGGGATGAGCCGCCCCCAGGTGGGTTTCCGGAGCCATGGCGGCCACGTCCGAGGCGACGGTGATGAACACCCCGGCGGAGGCCGCCCGCGAGCCCCGCGGGGACACGTACACGATCGCCGGCATCGGCGCGTTCAATATCTGCTGGATGATGTCGCGGGTGGCGTCCAAGAGTCCGCCCGGGGTGTCCAGCCGGATCACAACGGCCGCGGCATTTTCCTCTTTTGCCTCCGCAAAAGCATCCGCCACGTATTTGGCGATGACCGGGTCGATGGTCCCGTCGATGTTCAAAACATAGACCGGTCCCGAAGCCGACGCGGGCTTGCCGGGTTCCTCCGCGACAAGAACCGCCGCAAAAACCGTCAACGCGGCGAAGAACCCGCGTCGTGCATACTTTATTGGTTTCTTTTTCATCGTCGTACGCTCCGAAATTCGAATTTTAGACCATCCCATTCGACACCGACGTCGTCAGTCCCGCCCCGCAAAAAAATAGTCCAACCGCAAAAAGGCGCCGGACGCGCGCGTCTCCTGCCGGTTCCATGAAATGACCGCGCCGTCCGTGCCGGGGATGACCAGCCGGCGGTTCCCCTGAGAATGCGTGAACCAGTACTGCCACAAGGCGCCGAATTCCACGGACAGGCGGGGCAGGACGCGGGCCCCGAGGGCGGCCTCCGACTGATAAATCTGCCCCGCCGAAGAATCGGTCTTGGCATCGAAGAGTTGTATGTAGTAGTGGGCGTCGGCCTGCCAACGCAGATAGAATCGTCCCCCGTGCCGACCGGCCAAACCGAAACCCAGCCCTTCGGCGGAGATCTCATTGACGTCGTCGAAGTTCGTCCAGCGATAATCCACGTTCTGAACGATGAACTGTTTCCTTTTAAATATCTCCCTCACCACCGAGGCATGCACCCGGGCCTCCACCGGCAGAGCCGCCACGGGACGGTGGTAGGTGACGAACAGGTTGGTAAATCCCACGTTGAGCTGGTTGATCTGATAGGCGCCGCCGGTGGTGTTGTCCGGCACGCGCTCCTCGGCATAAGAGCCCCCTCCGAAAACCCCCGTGTGCCAGAAACTCACGCCCCAATAGCCGTCCGAGCGGGGGACCTGTGTCAGTTCAAACCGGTATATCGGTGACGTTTCGCCGGCAAACCGATTGACGTAACTCTCCGGCAGGACCTTTCCTTCCCCACGGTATCGGAGGGAGGCGTGGGGAAGGACCGTCAGGTTCCAGCGAAGGCCGTCGTCCGCCGACGCCCGGACGGGCAACAAGGCGAGGATCACCCACAAGAACGCGGCCGGTTTCAACAATCTTCTAATACACATGGGACAACGCCAGGAAAAGACCGAAGAAATCCGTCTTGTTGATGGGGAGAGACGCCGCGGCGCCGCCGGGGAACGTCCGGCCGCCGGGAACCTGCACCTGGATCAATTGCCGCACAAATCCCGCGCCCAGCCGCCATTTCCTCATCTGATATCCGGTTTCTAAACGCAGAGCGTAAGAATAACCGTCGCGGTGGATGGAGCCGCCGTCGATCGCGTGGGACGTGCGTGTATAGAAAAAATGGCCGAAAAGGGCTTCCCACCCGCAATAAAATCGGTTCCTGTCCGTCGAATCGGGCGAAGCCCCCGCGAACCCCAGCACGGCGCCGGCGGCCGAAAGATTTTCCCGGGAATCCCCCGCCTCCGGAACGGCGTTGAAGAGGATCTCTTTCCGGTGAAAATTCTCGTAGACCCCCTGCAGGCCGGCGACGGCACGGACGGAAGAGCCCGCCAACGGCCGACGGACATCAAGGATGAGGTTGTTCACCGTCAATTCCGTTTGGCCCGTCTGACGCATGAGATCGCTTTTGGCGTTTCCGTCCTCTCGCGCAAAGAAGGACTGATTCCGCCAGAACTGCGCCTGCAGATCCCATCGATCCGACAACGGATGCCTCCAAAGAAATCCCGCCGCCGCGCTCTGCGGTTTCACTTTCAATTCCCACCCTTCGTCGAAACGGCGATAGCCCGTGCCTTCGTATTCGATCTGGGACTGAGGGAGATACATGAGCGATATTTCCCCGGCCACGGCGATCCCGGGAACCATCACCCACGCGGCCACGAGCGTTTTTTTAAAAAAACTCATTTTATCGTTCCGCCAGAAGCCGTTCATAGAGTTTTTCGGTCCGCTCCAGGGTTTTCCCGATGGAAAAACGGGACCGCACCGACTCCTGTCCGGCCCGCGCGCAAGAATCGGCCAACGTTTTATCCGTCAGCAAACGCCGGACGGCATCGGCCAGAGACCGCGCGTCACCCGGCGGCACGAGAAGTCCGGTCTTTTCGTTGAGCACGAGTTCCTTGTTCCCCCCCACGTCGGTGGCCACAACGGGGATCCCCATGCTCATGGATTCGCGAAGAACACCCGAAAATCCTTCCCCGGCCAAGGACGACACCACGCTCACGCCGAGCAGGGACAACACCTCGGGCATGTCCGTCCGAAACCCGGCCAACGTGACGTTTTTCTCGATGCCGAGTTCGGTCACCTTGGCCCGCGCCGCGGGGCCATCCGTGTCTTTTCCAACAAGCAGGAAATGGGCCGGCACGCCGGAAGAAAGGACGAGGCGGGCCGCCTCCAGGAAAAAGGTCTGCCCCTTCCACCAACTGAAATGGGTCAGATTGCCGACGATGGGCGTCCCCCGGGGGAACGCCAGTTCCGTCCGCAACTTCTCGTCCGGAGGGCGGGGCGAAAAACGCGCCACGTCCACCCCGCTCTGGATCACCTCCACGCGTTCTTCGGGCACACCCCCCGCCACCAGCACACGCCTGATGTCGTCGGAGACCGCCACGAAGAGGCGGATGCGGGAGGTGCGGTACTTCCATTGGCTGAAAAAATTCCATTTTTTGAGACGGAAAGAGACCCGGCGTGAAACAACGAGCCGTGGGATGTCGACGAAAAAGCCCGCCAGAAGCGCCAACGCGTGGGCCCGGGGATGATGCGCATGGACGATGTCCGGCCGAAAACGGCGGATGGCCTCGGCCAGGGCGCGGGCGGCGAAGACGTCGTAATCTTGTCGCATGGGGCAGACGGTGACGGCCACGTCGGATCCGGCGGCGTGCCTGAGCAGTTCGCTCTCCGGTGGGCAAAACAGCGCCGCCGCGTGACCGTGCCGGGCCAGGGCCTGGCACAGGTGCCAAAGCTGGACCGTCCCGCCGCTCCAACTGCGGCTTTCGGTGACGTGGAGGACTCTCACAAATCCCGCTGAAACTTTTCTTTCCGTGCGCCTATTCGACGGCCTCGCCGGCTTTTTTCATCATGGCCTGCGTATCCGCGATGACCTTATTGGCGGCGGCCGCGGCGTCTTTCGCCTTCTCCACATCGGCTTGAAGACCGTCCACGTAGCGCGTGGCGGTATTGGAGACGCCTTCAGGAGATTTCGAACAGCCCAGGACAACGAGGAAAAAAATAATAAGGGATAAACGTTTCATGGTCGCCTCCTCTTCAGCGTCTCTGGCTCTGCGCCAGGCGCTCTAAAAGCTTGTTGATCTGGTCCGCCAAAGAATGAAGTTCATCCCCCTTGCGGAGAGTGATCCGGCGGGAAGGATCGTTGGACTCCAAAACCTCCCGTATCTCTTTTTCGAAATGATACACCGGACCGGCGATGCGGTGAGACAGGAAAACGGACAGGATCACCACCACCGCCAGGTAGATCAAACTGTTCAGCAGAAGCCACGTCTGCAGGGACCTCGCCTGGCGGCCCAGGGCGCTCGAAAAGAGGTTCGGCAGTATGGATTCGATGGTGAAGTAGGTGTGCGCCTGCGCCAGCAGCATGAGGACAAACAGCGCGGCGCCGATCCAGAAGGCGTATTTCAGCTGCAGCGGCTTATTGACAAGATATTTTCGCTTCAGGAAATTCGGACGCGGCATGGTTCCTCCTTGTAATGAAAAAACTTCAGGGTTTCCCTTCCAGTCGCAAAAGCGTCTGCCTTGCCTCGGCGTCGTATTCGGTGCCGAGGAGCCGGCCCCACTCCTCCGTGGATTTTTTCCGGTAATCCACCAGCGGCAGGGACTGCACGGCGGCCATCAGCTCATAGGCCCGCGCCAAACGATAACGGATGAGGACGTCCCCGGGATGGCGTTCCAGATAGGCCAGGTAAATATCCACGGAGAACCCGGGAAGGTTCATCCCCAGATACAGGCCGGCCAGGTCCTCGTAAAGCGCCCGGGCATCGGGGAAAAGGCGGATCCCCCTCTGATACGTCTCCACGGCGCTTTCCGAACGCCCCTCGTCCTTGAACGACTGGGCGAGCTCCCGGAAATCCTCGGCGCGGCGGCGGCTGGCCACGGCGCTGAGTTTGTGCCATTCGGCCTCCACGCAGAAACGATTCCCGGGAAGGATCATCACCTCCGCCATCCCCTCCCGCACCAGGTCCCAGTTCAGGCAGGACCACTCCCCCAAATCATCCTTCACGAACACCACGGCCAGGGTGCGGCCGTATTTATCGACGGCGTTTTCATCGTCGATGGCCAGATAGGCCTTTTTCCCCCGGACCTTGTTTTCGGTAAAGTGCAACGCCTCGATGCCGCCGGGTTCGTTGGTGAATTTATCGTGTTCCGGATGGGCCACCTCGGGCGCGTCGACGCCGAGCAGGCGGATGCGGCGCTGGTAGCGGTCCTGAACGGTATCGCCGTCGTAGACGTACTGGATGTAGGCCTCCTCCACGCGGTGAGGCACGGTCCAGTCCAGGAAGCGGTAACTCTGCGTGGGGAGCGATTCTCCGGCGCCGGCGGCAACCGCGAGGAAAAGACCGACGGCGAAGACCGGCGCACGGAGAGAAGCGGATATCGTCGGCTTCACCGGAAAGGACCCGTAAAAAGTCAGCGTCTCTTCTTGGGAGGTTCGGAGGGCGGGGGCGGGACCCGGACGGAAAAAATGGGACTCTGGGCCCTGTTGCCCATGACATCCTCGGCGGCGACACGGAGCCGAACCGTCCCTTCCAATAATTGTTCCCGCTTGACCGTGAACACGTAAGGAGCGATCGCCAGGAAGCTCCCCGCCCGGCGCCAATTCTTGGTGTCCGTTGAAAATTCGACCCAGACCCCGGCCATGTCCCGGCCGGAAACGGACGCGGAGACAAAAATCTTCTCCTGGACCGTCGCGCCCTCCTCCGGTGTTTCCAAGAGGCGGATGTCCGGCCGACGGTCGTTGACGGGAACCAGCTTGATGGCGATGGCCGGCTCGAAATAGGTGACGGGTGTCTTCAAGGCGTCCGTGGAGGTGAACGGCGGCTCTCCCTTGACGGTGGAATTGAGCCAGGTGTTCTGACGGGTGTCTCCCCAGGCGGCGGCCAGCACGGGGGCGCGGGCCGAGGAGGAGAGCGCCTCGCTGGGGGAGAAGAGCGCCACATAATTATCCTCTTCGAAAGAGATGAACTTCAGCGGCACCTCCACCCAAAACCAACGGGACTCCCCCACCCCCTCCACGGCGTTTTCGGCGTCCCCTTCCAGCGGGATGTCGGCGGTTTCCGTCAGGCGAAACCGGCGGCTCTGCGGCCAAAGCGGCTCATCGGCAACAGCCATGTTGATGAACCCCTTGATGGGTCTTTTTTCCCACGGCGGGCGGCCGGGAACGGACTCGGTTTTCATCCGACCCAGACGGGCCCCCAGAAAAGCGCTCTTATATTCGCCGGGAGGCGCCGGCGGCAACTTTGAGACCCAACAGGTGTTGTAACCCACGTACCAATTCCCGTCCCACCCGCCGTTGGCGAAGAGGACAAAATCATTGGGGTTGGAGATCTCCGTGAGATAGACGGGGCTTTTGTCGTCGGGCACCGAGAAAAGCGGCGTCTCCGCCGGGGCCGACGGCATCAACGTCGGCGGAGGCGGTGTCGTCGCCGCCGGAGCAGCGGGGGCGGCGGATTTTTCGGAGATCCGTTCCGGTTTCCTTCCGCCGGCCCAAGAAAAGCCGCCGAGGAGAAACACTCCGCAAAAAAGGCAGACCCTGTTCATGCGCCGCGGCCGGAATGCCCGTCTTTGGATTTCTTCAAGTGGCGGATGAGCAGCTGCAGATCGTCCAGTGAATAGAAAGCGAGCCGGAGCCACCCTTTCTTCTTGCCCCGGGTCTGTATCTCCACCTTGCGGCCCAGCGTTCTCTGCAGGTCCTCCTCCAACTGGCGGACGTCGGGGTCTTTTCGTTTCGTCGTTTTGACGCGGCCTTCGTGGTGCGCGGACTGCCAATCAGCGACGATTTTTTCGACGTCGCGCACGGTGAGGTGTTCGCGCAAGATACGGCGGCTCAATTCGGTCTGGCGGCTTCGTTCCTCGATGCCGAGCAGGGTCCGCGCATGCCCTTCGGAAAGCTGGCCGACCATGATGGCCTGCCGGATATCCTCCGGCAACTCCAGAAGGCGCAATTTATTGGCCACCGCCGAACGACTGCGGCCCAAGGCGTGCGCCACCTCCTCCTGCGTGAGGGAAAACTCGGACATCAACTTCTTCAGCGCCTCGGCCTCCTCAACGGCGTTGAGGTCCTCCCGTTGGATGTTCTCGACAAGGGAAAGCTCGTGTCTCTGCCGCTCGCTGACCGCCCGGACGACGCAAGGAACCTCGGATAGGCCCGCCATCTTGGAGGCGCGAAGCCTCCGCTCCCCGGCCACCAGCTCGAACTCGCCCGGCACCGCCGACGGTGACACCAACAGCGGCTGGGCCAAACCGTGGGCCTTGATGGAAGCGGACAGGTCCTGGAGGGATTCCGAAGAGAAATGGACGCGCGGCTGGTAGCGGTTGGGGCGGATCTTGTCCACCGCGATCTTGGCGACGCTCTCCCGGTCCGCGGCGGAAAGCGTCGAGGTCCCTTGTTTTAAGAGCGCTTCCAATCCACGTCCCAACGGTTTATGTTCCATGCGTTCTCCTTTTAAAAACCTTCAGGCCCCGGCGGGCGCCGCCGAAACGGGTTCGGGGGACGCGGTCTCGACGTGTTCCGCATCGGCGCCGTGCCGTCGGAGGAACTCCCGCGCCAAAGCCAGGTACGCCTCCGCGCCGGTGGAGTGCTTGTCGTAGCCCAACGCCGGCAGGCCGTGACTGGGGGCCTCGGCCAGGCGGATGTTCCGGGGGATGACCGTCTTGTACGCCTTGTTGCCGAAAAACTTTTTGATCTCCTGATGCACCTGTTGGACGAGGTTGGTCCGCGAATCGTACATGGTCATCAGCACCCCCTCAAGTTCCAAACGCGGGTTCAGTCCTCCCCGCACGCGCTCGATGGTCTGAATGAGGAGGGACAGCCCCTCCATGGCATAGTATTCGCACTGCATGGGGATGAGGACGGTGGCGGCCGAGACCAGCGCGTTGAGCGTGAGGAGGTTCAGCGCCGGCGGACAGTCGATGAAGATGAACTTGTACGCCTTCTGGAATTTTTCCAGGGCCATCTGCAGGCGGCGTTCCCGGTGCTCGGCGTTGACCAACTCCACCTCCACGCCGTAGAGGTCCAAGTGGGACGGCGCCACGTCCAGCCACTCCACGCCCGTTTCGCGAAGAATCTCCTCCAGCGGGGTGTCCTGCAAAAGCACGTGGTAGATGTGTTTGGTCACCTTATCGTGCGTCAGGCCCAAGCCCGACGACAGGTTGGCCTGGGGATCCATGTCGATCAGGAGCGTCTCGTGGCCGTAATGCGCCAGGGACGCGGCGAGGTTGATCGCCGTGGTCGTCTTGCCGACGCCTCCCTTTTGGTTCGCGATTGCGATGATGTGTGCCACTCGATAACTCCCGGGGTCCAGTGTCGTGTGGAAATGCCGGATCGGATGGAAAAAATCTTCCGTTCGCGGAGGCCGAAAAAATCAGTCCAAGTCTATCTCCCGGAGGCGCGGGGTTTCCGGCTCCTCTTTGGCGCGCCGGAGGCCTTCTTCAAACTGCTTGTCCAGGCGGCCGCCTTTCCTTTTCTGCGCCTCGATGGATTTTCGGAAAATATCGTCCCGGCGGGACACGTCGTCCTTCAACGCCTGGGCCGCCTTGGCGATGTCCATCTCCACTTTTTTCTTGGCTTCCTTGTGGAGCAAGACATCGCCGGTCTCGGCGTCCACCGTGAGGACCGCCTGACAGCAGGGGCAGGAAATTTCTATCGTGCGCCGCTCGGCCATGGGTTAAATCCGTTGAGCCAAATTATACTACACCCTCTTTGCGTGCGGAAGATTTACTCTTCCAGTTGAAAAGCGACGGTCTGGCGGATCTTCACCGGCACCGCGCGGGTTTCCACTTTTGCCGGGGAAAAACGGGCCAGGCGGATCACCTTTTCGGCGGCGGCGTCGAACGCCGCCCCGGCGGAGGTCACCACATCGACGGCCGTGACGCTCCCCTGGCGGTCGATGTGCAGGTCGAGCACCACCTGCCCCTCGCGTCCGGCGCGGCGCTCCGATTCGGGATAATACCGCCGCAGGTTCCTCAAAAGCGCGTCGCGGTTCAACAACTGCGGCAGACTGGTGAGGTAGACCCAGTCCACTTCGCCGCCGCCCTCGCCCACCCCGAACCCGCCGAGCCCGCTCGGGTCTTCGGCCGTCACCGGCTTTTCCAACTCCTTCGTGTCCGGCCCGGGCAGGACCCATTCGCTCGGCGGTTTGACTTCCCCCGCGGGCGGCGCGGTCACGGGTTTGGGTTTTTCCACGATGGGCGCCCCGGTCCCCGACACCTTGGCCCGGCGCGCCAGGAAAGGATTGTCCGTCAAGCGGAACGGGCGCGTGAGGTCTATTTCCAGCCGGTCCACCTCTTCCTGGCGCACAAACCGCTCCTTCCACGTGAGCGCCTGCCAGGCGGCCACATGCAGGAAAAAAGACACCAACAACGCCGTTTCGAACGGCGGAAGACGATGCTGTCTCAAAAAGGCGCCGAAGGGGATCGCGGGCATGGCGCTATTTTGACTTCACCTCCAAAGCCAATTTTTTGACGCCGGCCCCGCGCACCACGTCCATTACCCCCACCACCTCGCCGTAGGGGATGGTCTTATCGGCGGCCAGTGAAACATGCAGGGCGGGGTCGGTCAGCAGCCGCTCGCGCAACATCCGGTCCAACTGTTCGAGGTCCAACTTCTTTTTTTCAACGGACACCTCGCCGACGGCCGTCATCTGGATCTGGAGGGTGGCGGTGGCCTTGGGTTCGTTGTGGGCGGCGCGGGGGACGTTCACCGACAGGGCGCGGCGCATGAGGAGCGGCGCCGTGGCCATGAAGATGATGAGCAGCACCAGCACCACGTCCACCAGGGGCGTGATGTTAATGCCTGTGATGAGCGAGTTTTCCGAATTCCCGGCAGGACCGGCCATGGGTCAGCGGCCCGAGGACTTGGTGGACGGCGATTCGTCCCGCAGGCGCGCCAGGAGGAGCCTCGAGAGGGATTCGATGTCGGCGAAGAAATCGTTCACCCGTTTCTGGAAATAGTTGTACGCCATCACCGCGGGGATGGCCACCAGGAGGCCCACCGCGGTGGCGATGAGCGCCTCGGAAAGCCCCTGCATCACCACTTCCGGGCCGGCGCCGGCGGTCTCGGCGAGGTCGTGGAACGCCTTGATGACGCCCAACACGGTGCCGAAGAGACCGATGAACGGCGCGTTGTTGCCGAGACTGCCCAGGATCAACAGGCGCCGTTCCATCGCCTGTTTCTCGGTGATCTTCGCCGAAGCGATGTATTCCTCCACGGCCGCGGGGCCGGCCTTGAGATGGCCGAGTCCCGACGAGAGGAGTCGGGCCGCGGCTCCCTGGGCGCCGGCCGACACGCTGGCGGCGGATTCCAGGTTCCCCTTCTCCAGAAGGGTCGCCAGTTCTTTTTCCAAACCGCACAGTTGACGCCGTTCGCGTCTCAAAACCAAAGCCCTTTCGATGATGACGGCGATCGTCAGGATCGAGCACGCGAGGAGGAGGTAGATGACCCACTCCCCACCCGAATACGCCAAAACTTTCAACGCTCCGAATTCAGTCATGATGTCTCCTTTGAGTCGAGGTTCAAATTCACGGCGACAGCCGATAGAGAGCCAGGCAGGCCTCCGCCACGGCGAAATTATTGGATTCGTTGTTCATCCGGAAGAGCACGCGGTTATAGTCGTCCGGTTCGCCCACTTCTCCCAGATAATACGTGGCCATGGCGCGGGCGTAGGGATCGGCGTCGTCCAGAGCGCGCAACAGTATTTCGCGCCCGTAGGGATCGCCGGAACGGCGGAGCGCCTGCGCGGCGAAGATCTGCACGGCGCGGGACCGGTCGCTGTTGGCCACGTCCGCCAAGGTCCCGATCACCTGAGAACCGCCGATCTGCCCCAACGCCTCCACCGCCGCGAAACGGACCGAGGTGTTGGTGGCATCCCTCAGAGCCGCCTGAAAGATGGCCAAGTCGGTGCGGTCGCGGTCATACCCCAGCGCCACCAGGGCGGCGGCGCGGACGTTGGCGTTGGAATTGTTTCGGGCAATCTCCTCCAGACGACGAACCAGCCCCAGGTCGCGGGAACCGGCCAGGCCTTCGATGAGGAGGAAAATGAGGTCGTTGTAACGCACGGCCAGGCTGAATCCCACCGGCGTCTCGATGCGGGAAAGCTGAGCCACGTCGGGATCAACGACTTTTTCCACTTCGATCGGTTCGGAAGCCATTTTTTCCAGAAGCCTCACGAGGTCGTTGTCGATGCGCACGTCCACGTGCTGCATGAGTTTCAGGCGGGGCGCGGTAACGACGAGAGGCTCCAACTCGAAGGGCTGCCGAGTGGGCTTCAGAGGCGCGCGCGGCGACGGAGGCGGGGGAGGAGCCATCGACGCCGGCAGCCGCCGGCCCGTCAGCTTAAGCGCCGCGATGCAGACCTCGGCCAGGACGAACTTGTTGTCCTGTTCCGGCCCGATGCGCGAAAGCAGGAGATCCCCGTCTTCCGGCCGTCCCATGTCTCCCAGGTAACGTGCCGCCATGGCCCGCATCAGCCAGTTCCGCTCCCTCAAAAACTCCAGGAGCTTGTCCCGGCCGGCGGAAGAACCCAGCCGCAGAGCGGCTTGGGCGGCGTACACCCGGATGACCGGAGACCAATTCTGGTTCGCCACGCTTAGGAGAAGTTCGGAGGCCCCTTCGCCCGCCCAGACCTGAAGCGCCTCGATGGCGGCGAATTGGATGGCGACGTTGCTGTCCAACAGCGCTTCGCGGAAATATTTAAGATGTTCCGGATTTCTCTGCTTGGCCAACACGACGAGGGCTTCCGAACGGGCCCGGGGGCTGCTGGTCCAGCGGGCGGCCTCCAAAAGCCGGTTCTGCAACTGGGCGTCCTTGGCGAAATAGAGCGCCTGCGCCAACGGGACCCCCAATTTGAGATAGCGGTTCTTCAGACGATATCCTGTCGGCGTGGTCAGCCGAACGATGTCCTTCAGAATGGTCGAACTGAACTCCGCGCCCACGGGGCTTTCGAGCTTTCGCTCGTCCAGCAGGTTCACCAAGACCGGGGCCGCGTCGCGGTCGGCCGTCAGGAAAGCCGGTTCCGGTTCCGGAACCGCCGATTGCGGATCCGTCGGAAACGTGATGCAGCCGGCCAAGCAGAACATCAGCGCCAGCGCGAGTCGTTTCATCCTCATCCTCCTTGTCGCGAAGGACCGCGACGAAATGTGAAAAAATCAGCCGAGGATGGGAGTCGAACCCACGACCTATCGCTTACAAGGCGATTGCTCTACCAGCTGAGCTACCTCGGCAAGAGTCGTCGGCCCTCTGGGCCGCTTGCCTGTCCCGTGGCGGCGCAACGGGGCGGCACGGTGTTGAGAAAAACCGGTATCGTTGTGTCTGCCACTCTCCGCAAGCCGGAGGCAACGCCCGGCGGCATCGGCAGCGGCGTCTACCGACCCCGCGGCATCGGCAGCGGCGTCTACCGACCCCGCGGCATCGCCCCATCCGACAAACTGGGGCGATACCTAGCGGCATCGAGATTTTAGCAAAATAGCGACGGGGAAGACGGAGGCCGGGAGGGAAAGAATCAGAGAGTCTGCGGATCTTCTCCCAACGAGAGGATGCTGCAACCGAGGATGACGACAAGGCCCAAGGTCCGGGCCCGGGCGATGAGCCGGGGGCTTTCCGCGCCGGGATTGATGAACAGTTCCTTCGTGCCCTTGCAGGCGATGTCTTCGAGGACGCGGACCCCCTTCTCCGGCGGGAGATACACGCTGACACGATCCAGTTCCACCGGAATGTCCAGGACGTTCCGATACACTTTCAACCCTTCGATAAGCTCGGCGGTGGGGTTGACGGGGTACACGTCGTACCCCGCCTTTACATGCGCCCGGACGGCTTTGTTCCCATATTTCGAGGGGTCCGCCGAAGCCCCCACCACCGCCACTGTCTTTTTACGCATTGTCTGAGGTTCCTCGACCAGTCCCGGGCTCAGTCGCCCGAAACGGCGGCGGCGTTGATGGTCTTCTCCAGCCCATTCAGGTCCTCCCGGATCAGCGACAAGAGGACCTTGTGCTGCGCCTCATCGTCCGGGAAGGCGATGATGTCGTTCCTGTGGAGATTCCGCTTGCCCATCTCCACGGCCAGGGCGCTGTAAAAAGTCTGGCCCCGCCGCATGTCCTCGATCACCGACCGGGCGGTGTCGGCGTAAGTCTGTGACGTGGCCGGTAAGTACATGATCTCCCGAATGCCGCTGGCGGAAGGCATGAGTCCGTCGTAATCCAAAAACGCGCTGACGATCCCGATGGCGTCCCCCAGCGTGCGGTCCTCGTACCCGCGCCCCTCCAGACGCCGATAGAGCGCGTAGGCGTCCCCCAGGAACTTGGTCAGTTCCTCATGGCTCTTGTGCTCACGCACCGACGAAAGTATCCGGCCGGGAAACCCGCGGCCGTCCACCTGAAAGCGGGTGTTCAAGTAATACCCGATCCGGCCGATGTACCGCTCCCGCAGACACACCCAGGAGTTGCATCCCGGATGGTCCGTCAGCACCAGCATATCGAGACAAGGACCCGTCGCCACCCGTTCCATCTTCGTGTTTTGGGAGGAGGCGAAGCCCGACGAAAAAAGGGAATTATACCCCCTGCAGGCGCAGGATCCCTTGGGCGTATTGGCCGGGATACGCGAGGCGCCGAGCATCCCGTTGGCCATCCACCACGCCTCCCGGGCGCGCGCCGTCATTTCCAGCGTGGCGTTGATGATCTTTTTGGCGGAGTCGAAATTATACGTCTTCGGCGGCATCATGCCGTGCCGCCCCATCTCCTCCCAGTTGATGGCCGCACGGCTCCCCACGGTGATCCCGATCAGCATCGTCATCCCCACAAGAACGATATTCCCCTGTTTTCTCATGGCTGACTCCTTGACGGGGATTGTTGTCGGGACAAAATGGGGCCGCCCATGAAAACCGCCTCAGCGGTCTCATTTTTCCCTCAACGTCCGTCTTTTGATGGATTTAATGCCAGTTACTAAAGGTAGGCCCTACACTATGGATTGTATTTCAGTGCCGCCGAAAAAACAAGTGTGATTTTGCCCTGCCCGGCCCCCAACCGCTCCGGGCGGCGTTTCTCCCTGTCAGCACTCGATGACGTTGATGGCCAGCCCGCCCCGGGACGTTTCCTTGTATTTGGTCTGCATGTCCAGCCCGGTCTGGCGCATGGTGGCGATGACGCTGTCCAAGGAGACCTTGTGTTGGCCTGTGCCGCGCAACGCCATGCGCGCCGCGTTGATGGCCTTCACCGCCCCCACGGCGTTGCGTTCAATACAGGGGATCTGCACCAACCCGCCCACGGGATCGCAGGTGAGACCGAGGTTGTGTTCCATGCCGATCTCGGCGGCGTTTTCCACCTGTTCGTTCGTCCCGCCCAGGACAGCCGCCAGGGCCCCCGCCGCCATGGAACACGCCACGCCGATTTCTCCCTGGCAACCCACCTCCGCACCGGAGAGGGAGGCGCTTTCCTTATAAAGGATGCCGATGGCCCCGGCCGTCAGAAGGAATCGCCGGACCCCGTCGTCCGTGGCGTTGGGGGTGAACTTCTTGTAGAAATGCAGGACCGCCGGCACAATGCCGGCCGCCCCGTTGGTGGGGGCCGTCACCACGCGCCCCCCGGCGGCGTTTTCCTCCGACACCGCCAACGCATAAACGTCCACCCAATCCAACACGGTCAACGGGTCCTTGAACGAGTCTTCCGGCCGGCTGACGAGCGTCTGATACAGGCCCGGCGCCCGTCGGGGAACCCGCAACCCCCCGGGGAGTTCTCCGGCGCCCCTCAAACCCCGCTCCACGCACGCCCGCATGGCCTGCCATATCCCCATCAACCCTTCCTGTATCTGTTCGGGTGTTCGGCGGACCTTTTCATTCTCGAAAACGATCTCGCTGATCGCCTTCTTCGTCACGCGGCCCTGTCTCAACAGATCCGCCGCGCTGCGGTAGGGATACGGGACCGCGGTCTCGTCGCCGGAGAACCGGTTCTGTCCGGCCGTCTCCTCGTCCACGACGAACCCGCCGCCGACGGAATAATACACCCGGGACGCGATCTCGTCCCTGGCGCCGTCGAAGGCCGTAAACTTCAAGCCGTTGGAGTGAAGCGGGAGCCGGTCGTTCTGATTGAAAATAAGATCACGCGATTCTTCGAACGGGAGGGAGCGGGTCTTTAACAACTGGATCCGTTTCGCCTTCCGGATGGCCGCCACGCGCACCGAGATGTCTTCAGGGACGGCCGTTTCCGGATGTTCCCCCTCCAGCCCCAGCAAAACGGCATGATCGCTGCCGTGCCCCTTCCCGGTGACGCCGAGGGAACCGAACAGTTCAACGCGCAGGCGGGAGACCTCGGCGAAACGGCCGCCGTTGCGCAACGTCTCGGCGAAACGCCGCGCCGCCCGCATGGGCCCGACGGTGTGCGAGCTGGACGGACCGACGCCGATGGCGAACAGGTCGAAAATGCTGATGGTCATTTCGCTCCCTCGTCGAACATGGGTTCATACGGCGTTCCGACGAAACGGCTCCGAAGATCGTCGAAATTCTCGATCACTTCCCTCAAATCCTCGCTGTTATGCTTTATCATCTTCGCCCGCAAGGCGCGCGGCTCAATCCCTAAAAAAGAAAATATCCGGTCCAGCGTTTTTTCCTTCTCCCTCACCAGGTCCTCGTAGAACACCGGGAGAGTCGGCAGGCCCAGCGCCGCCACGTAGTCGGTCAATTTCTGTTCGCGTTCCTCCCGCCCCTTCAACAAAAAACGGAACTCCTCCGGATCGACGCGCACGGGGGGGAGGCGGTCCTCCTCGCGATAAATGTTCCACTGTCCCGTCTTTTGGGACAACCGCAGGGCATTGATCTCGGACAGGAGCAGTTTTATCCGGTTGCGTCTCTGCATATGGAAGACATGCGCGTTCTTCGCCCTGAAAAGTTCGGCCATCCGGCGGGGGTCGAACATCTCGTGGACCTTGGTCTTAAAACCCACCGCCGAAAATCTTCCCAGGACGGGCGGGGTCAGGGCCGCGCGCGCCCAGCAGAGTTGTTCCGCCGCCGTGCCGCCGTCATGATAAATCGCCGCCAACCCCTCCGAACGCGCCCTTATCCGGGGATGCGACCAGAAGAGCTCGGTTAAATACGAGCTCCCCGTGCGACCCTCGAAGAGGATGACGTAACGACGGACCTGGAACCAGAGACGCGGCACGGGAAGAATCTATCCTTGGGGGGTCCCCCGCCCCGGCGGGAAACCGTGCGTGCGCCTCACCAGATAGAGCGGCCGCTGCTTGGCCTCATCGAAGATCCGGGCGATGTATTCGCCGACGACGCCGGTGGCCAGGAGCTGCGTTCCTCCGAGAAAGAGCACCACCCCGATGAGCGACGTCCATCCCTGGACGCTCCGGACCGTGAAGAGCCGCACATAGAACGCCCACCCCAAAACAGCCAGGCTTCCGAGGAAACAGAAGAGCCCGACCAACGTCACCAGCCGCAGAGGCAACCGCGAGAAAGAGGTGATGCCGTCCAGCGCGAACCTCAACATCTTGAAAAGCGAAAACTTCGTCTCCCCCGCCAGTCGCGCCGGACGGTCGAACGGGATCCCCACCTGCCGGAACCCCACCCAACTCACCAACCCGCGCAGAAACCGGTTCCGTTCCGGAAGACGCCCCAGCGCGTCCACCACCTGACGGTCCATCAGACGGAAATCCCCGGTATCCTTGGGGATGTCCACGCCCGCCAACGTCCGGAGGAGCCGGTAAAAAACGGCGGCGGTCCCTTTCTTGAAAAAGCCTTCCCCTTCCCGCGCGTTCCGCACCGCGTAGACCACCTCGTGGCCCTCGCGCCATTTGCTGACCATCTCGGGGATGAGTTCGGGCGGATCCTGCAAGTCGCCGTCGAGGATGATGCAGGCATCGCCGGCGGCATGGTCCAGCCCGGCGGAAATGGCGTTTTGGTGGCCGAAATTGCGGGAGAATTCGATGACCTTCACCGTGTCGTCCCCCGCGGCCTGTTTCAGCAACAGGGAAACGGTGTTGTCGCGGCTGCCGTCGTCCACGAAGATAATTTCGTGGGCGATGTCCATGGACCTCAACACCTGTTTCAGCCGTCGATAAAATTCGGAGACGACCTCTTCCTCGTTAAAAACCGGGACCACAATGGATAATCGCGTCATCGGTTCTCCCGTCCTTCCTTTTGGTTTTGCGTTATCACCAACGCGCCTTCTCCGCCCGCCCGAGAAGGGACCACCTCGAGTCCGGCCAGGGTCAGTTCGAACGGCAGGCCCGGATGCGGTTTCAACTCAAGCGCCACGGTGCGCCGCGGTCCCAGAAGAAAAACCGGGAGCGGCAGTCCCGCTGCCTTCAATTTTAGGATTCTGCCCGAGAGGATGGGGAACTCTCTTTCCGAAGAATAGCGGACGGCCACTTCGGCATACAGGGGGATCCCGGCCGCCCGGCCCGAGAGAGCGATGCGGCGGTCGGAAAGAAAAACGACCGACGCGTCCTCGAGGTTTTTGATTTTCGTCCGAAAAAAGGCGGCGGCGTCCGATTCGAAGAACCGCGCCGAGGAGACATGCACGCGCCGCAGCCGCAAAAGTCGTGTCTTCCCCTGATCGTCTTTCCCGGTCTGCGCGCCGTCCAGGGTCACATCCACGTCGCGCAAAGTGATCCCGCCGAACGAGACCTGCCCGGCGCGCAGGCGACAGGCGTATTCCCCCCCCCGCCGCGCGCTCGGCTCCACATCCATCGAAAACCGCCGCAACTCGGCGTCGGCCGCCAGCGAGGCCACGGTCTCCATGGACAAACCACCCTCCCGGGAGGCCTCGGGCTCCCGACGGCGATACAGAATCGCCTCACTGCCGTCGGGCAAGGACCATCTCCGCCGCACGTCGAAGGAGCGGGTGAACCAGCCGTCCGGCTGAAATATCTCTTCCCGGGCCGACAGCGTGCGGCCGATGCTGTAAACCGGCCCCAAATCCCCGGTCTTCACCAAAACGAATTCAGACAGGCGGCCCAACGATTGCAATTTCGTCCGCGGAACGATCTTGTCCAACACGCCCGTTTTCTGGGCCGTCCAGCGCAGATTGTTGCCGTTGAGGTATTGGTGGTTCGACACCACCGTGAGTATGGAGAACGGCGCGGCGGGATCGCGATCCTGCGCCGCGGCGGAAATAATTTCCTCCAGCGGCCAGGACTGGGCCGCCGGCGGAAGGGCAAAAGCCGAACCCGCAGGCCCCCACGTGAACCAGGCGGAAAACAGCACGGCGGCCAGCGCCGACGCCTGGGGAATCCTGTACGGCAGCGCCGACGCGCTCAACGGCAGGACAAGGAGGACCGGGAGGAAATATCGATCGTTCTTGTTCGAGACCGCGCTCCACACCAGGTATCCCACAAAAAACCAAACGGCCAGCCTGCCCCGGCCGGGCAACCGGCGATAAAAGATCCACGCCACCCCGCCGAGGCACAACAGGAGCCCCGGCCAAGACAGCTGCTGCGGCAGCAGTTTCAAATACCACACCCATGACGAAAGGCTCAACACCGCCGGATCCCCCTCCAGGGACCCCTGCGACGCGACGCCGATGAGGCGAGGAAGGACCGTGAACGCGTTCACGGCATACCAGGGGGCGGCCAGGATAAACGCGACCCCGGCGCCGTAAAGCAACGAACGCCGAATCGAGTCGTCTTTCGGTTTGGCCGCCGCGCGGACGGCGGCGGCCAAAACAGGCAGAACGTAGACGGGAAACGTCCATTTCGTCAGAAGACCGCCGGCGAAAACGAGGCCCAGGAGAAAAGTAATTTTTCGTTTGGTAAAAGCGGCGCTTTTCATCCACAAGGCGTAGGTCATGACCACCCATGACGCCAGCGCCACATCCACCAAAATATCCCGCGAATGCATCAACACCGGAGGCGCCAGACTCACCAGCACGGCCGCGCACAGTCCCGCCGTATTCCCCCACCAGGTCGACGCCAGAAGCCACGCCCCTAAAATCAAAATCCCGATGAAAACAAGGTTGACCCAGGTGGCCGCGTCTTCCATCGGCACCCCGATCCCCTGGGAAACCGCGAGAAACGACGCGATGCCGTAATGGACCAAGGGTGGATAAGGGGGGTGCCCGGGACGGGGAGGCGTGCGGAGCAGGTCGAACAAGGAGAACGAGCGGGCCGCTTCTTTATAGTCCCACGCGGTGGACGCATGGACGGCGTCGTCCCACTGAAGAGGGCGCTGGTCGCGATGCAGCCAGGTGGTCAGCAAAAGAACGTGCCAGCCCCACAACGCCAGCAGCAGCGCGGCGGTCCCTTTATTTTTCCTCAGCCATGGGACGAAGTTCATGCGGAACGGCGACGACGGAAAAGTTCGTAGAGGAACACGCCGGCGGCGCAGGAGGCGTTGAGGGATTCCATCCCGCCGCCGCCCGGAATGCTCACCAAGGCGTCGCATCTCTCGCGGACCAGCCGATGGAGACCCGCGCCCTCGGCGCCGATCACCAGCGCATAAGGCTCGTTCAGGGTCGTCCGATCGCAGGGGTCCCCCTTCATGTCCGCCCCGTACACCCAGTAGTTTCTTTTCTTCAAATCGGCGATGGTCTGGGCGATGTTGGACACCTGGATGAGCGGCACCTTCTCCAGCGCGCCGGCGGCGGTCTTGGCCACCGTGCCGCTCAGTCCCGCGGAGCGCCAGCGGGGCACGATGACCGCCGGGGCGCCGAAAAAAGCGGCGCTGCGGAGGATGGCGCCGAGGTTGTGCGGGTCCTCGATGCCGTCCAGGAGGAGGAGTCCCGAAGGGGCTCCGGAAGCCCCCAAAAAATCCGAAAGGTCGGCGTATTGAAAAGGACTGACGCGGGCCACGACCCCTTGATGGTTTTTCCCGGAGGTCAACTGGTTCAGGCGTTGCCGGTCGACCCATTGAAAGACGATGTTCTTTTCTTTGGCGCGTTGCACGAGCTCGTCGACGGGCGGGCCGGCCAGCCCCCGCAACAGCCACAGCTTCACCACGGACCGCGCGCCGCCAGCGGTCAGCAGTTCCAGAACGGGTTTCCGGCCGAAAACCAGGTCCTCGGCAGGATTCATGTCTTTTTTTTCAGCAAGCGCGATCCCGTCGGCGTGTCCTCGATGGTGATGCCGCGGTCGGCCAGTTCTTTCCGTATCCGGTCGGCCTCAGACCAGTTTTTCTCTTCCCGCGCTCTTTCCCGTCGAAGAAGCATGTCGTTAACAAACCGATCCTCAACGACTTCTTCGATGTTCAGTCTTAACCCAAAAACATTATCGAGTGTCTCTTTCACGAAATCGGAGTAAGTTTTAAGAACCAAATCCGACACCGGCTGTCGCAAATTCTGATACGTGGACAATGTTTGAACGGCCCCAAAAACAACCGATAACGCCTTGGGGGAATTGAAATCGTCGGCAAGCGCCTCCGTCAGCTTATTCTTTTGTTCCTCGAAGTATTTCTTGTAATCCAGCGGCAGTTCCCCTCCCGCAGCCGATCCTGCCGTATTCACAAACGACAGAGCACGGCTCAATGTCCCCTCGACATGCGCCAAAGTCGCCGCAGCCATATCCAACAATTTGTCGGAAAACTCCAGGGGGGACCGGTAATGCTGGGACAGCAGCATCAGACGTACCACGCGCGGCTCGTACTTTTTGAAGATGTCGGCCAACGAGAAAAAATTCCCCAGGGACTTCGACATCTTCTCCTTGTTGACCGTCACGAACCCGTTGTGCATCCAGTAGCGGGCGAAAGTCTTGCCGGTGGCGCCCTCCGCCTGGGCGATCTCGTTCTCGTGATGCGGAAAAACCAGGTCCTGGCCGCCGCCGTGGATGTCGAAGGTTTCGGTCTTCAGGCTGGCGATGCTCATCACCGAACATTCGATGTGCCAACCGGGGCGGCCCGGGCCCCACGGCGAGTCCCAGGAGGGTTCCCCGGGTTTGGCCGCCTTCCACAAGGCGAAATCGAGCGGATCCCTTTTACGCTCATCCACCCCCACGCGGGCGCCGGACTGAAGCTCGTCGAGGGAACGCTTGGAGAGTCGACCATACCGCTCGAACCGCCGGACCTCGTAATAGACGTCGCCCTCCACCGGATAGGCGAAACCGTTCGCCACCAGCCGCTCGACGAACTTGACGATCTGCGGGATGTGCTGCGTGACGCGGGGGTAGTGACCGGCGCGCAAGACGTTCAGCGCGTCCATTTTTTCGAAATAGTCGGCGATGTAGCGCTCGGTGAGCGCCGACGGTTCCTCATTCCGTTCCGCCGCGCGCTTGATGATCTTGTCGTCCACGTCGGTGAAATTCTGGACGTATTCGACGTCGTAGCCCAAATGGCGCAGGCCGCGGCGGATGAAATCAAAGGCGACGTAGCAGCGGGCGTGGCCCAGATGGCAGACATCGTACGGCGTGACGCCGCACACGTACATCTTCACCCGGCCTTCCTCCACCGGCTGGAAAGGCTCCTCCCGGCCGGAGAGGGTATTGTGGAGGAGGAGCGGGACGGGCGTCATCGACGGCGGGGACGGTCTTCCACGGTGGCCACGGCGGCGGCGGCCAGGCCTTCGCGGCGGCCCACAAAACCCATGCCCTCGTTCGTCTTGGCCTTAACGCTGACGTCCTCCACGGGGAGGCCGGCGGCGCGGGCCACCTTGGCGCGGATCCGCTGGCGGTAGGGGCCGAGACGCGGGGCCTCCGCCAAAAGAGTGACGTCGATATGGCGGATGGAAAAACGTTTGGAAACGAGACGGACCGCTTCGCGCAGGAGAAAAAGACTGGAAACGTCCTTAAATCGGGGATCGGTATCGGGGAAAAGCGTGCCGATGTCGCCGAGGGCGCAGGCGCCCAACACGGCGTCGATAACGGCGTGCAACAGCACGTCCGCGTCCGAATGGCCTTTCAGCCCCTTCTCGAACGGAACGAGTACCCCGCCCAAAACAAGGCGGCGGCCCTTGATGAACCGATGGCTGTCGTATCCCCAACCCGTCCGTGTCATGAACTCACCTCGAAACCCGTTTCCGGGCGGCCAAAAGCGCTTCGCACAATTTGAAATCCTCCGGCAGGGTCACCTTCAGGTTCTCCGGGGACCCCGGCACGATCTCCACCGACCGGCCGGCGCGTTCGGCCCATTGAACGTCGTCGGTGATGTTCCTCCGGGAACGCCGGAAAATCTTCTCCGCCACGGCCCGTGTGAAACCCTGCGGGGTCTGTGCCAGCCAGAGGTTTCGGCGGGGCACGGTGCGGGCCACCAAGACCTTTCCCCGGCGCGGCGCGCGGCCGAGCTTGACGGTGTCCGGCACGGGCCAGGCGGCGAGGGCCGCCCCGGTGCGGCGGGCCGACCGGGCCACCCGCTCGATGACGCCGGGCGACACCAGGGCGCGGGCCGCGTCATGGAACAGCACCACGTCCGTCGAGGACGGGACCGCCGCAAACCCCCGCAACACGGAATCCATGCGCTCCCGGCCGCCCGCCACCACGGCGGTCACCGCGCTCTGGCTTGCGATGGCCGGCAAGACGT
>ERZ795054.1150-NODE-1150-length-26245-cov-6.716151_pt1 | contig 26245 bp, 24 predicted proteins | sample MGYA00375138_ERZ795054 | MGnify/ENA primary metagenome ERZ795054 (study PRJEB30183, sample SAMN05720215) | anaerobic digester metagenome | isolation source: active sludge of municipal wastewater-treating anaerobic digesters | place: USA | collected 2014-12-23 ... | reverse complement strand
GGCGCCGGGCTGTACCGCCAGTCCCATGATATATATGCGGCGCTGGCCGAAAAAAACTCCGGGGGGAAGGCCGCGCAGGAGCTGAAGAAAGTGACCGCTGCGATGCATCTTGACAAAGCACGCTCATCATACCGGCGCTATGAGAGCGCGATGAAGGCGTTGGGCCCCGAGAGCGCGCGCGAACATTACACGGAGGCGGTCAAGAACTACGAGATCGTGCTGAAGAACGATGCGTCAAACGCCGGGGCGAAAAGGGAATATGAAAAACTCATCGCCCTGGGCTCCCAGGGGCGGCAGGCTGCGCCGTCGATCGACATCGTCGAGATCAGGTTCCGGGACGTATTCGCCGCCATGTACAAGTACTACAACGAGAACCCGGTCGGCACGCTGTCACTGAAAAACAGCAGCGGCAAGACGATCGAAAAAATCCACGCCGAGGTGTCGATCAGGGAATTCATGGACTATCCCAGCGAGTCCCGCACGTACCGGGAGATCCGGCCGGGCCGGGAACTTGAAATCCCCCTGTACGCCGTGTTCAACAACAAGATACTCGGTGTTTCCGAAGACACGCCCCTCAACGCCGAGATCAGGGTGCGGTACGTCGTCGACGGCAGGGAGCAGAGCGTGGCCAGGAACCAGTCGCTGGCCCTGTACAACCGCAACGCCATGACATGGGACAGCGCCGCCAGGCTCGCATCCTTCTTCACTCCGCGCGACCCGGTGGTCAAGGTCTACGCAAGGACTGTGGTGCAAAAGTTCAGGAACGCAAGGCTCGCTTTCATGAAGGCGGAACTCCAGAGCGCTATCGAGATATTCGACTCGCTCGGAGTCTACGGTATGACCTATGTCAGCGACCCGAAAACCCCCTTCGCCACGTTCTCGAGAAACAGGAGCCAGGTGGATTACATCCAGTACCCGCGCGAAACGCTCAGGTTCAGGACCGGCGACTGCGACGACCTCACCGCGCTGTTCTGCTCGCTCCTCGAAAACCTGGGTGTCGAAACCGCGATGGTGACCGTGCCCGGACACATCTTCGCGCTCTTGAACACCGGCGTACCGGCCGCGAAAAAAAACGAGGTGACCGGCGACCCCGCAATGGCCGTGGTCCTGAACGGCGCCGTGTGGGTCCCGGTCGAAACGACCATGATGGGCAGGCCGTTCACCGAGGCATGGGAAAAGGCCGCAGCCCGGTATGCGGGCGAAAGCGCGAAGGGAACGCTCGAGGTGATCATGGCGCGCGCTGCATGGAAGGAATTCGCGCCGGTGACGCTCGAGGACGTATCCTGGGAGCCGCAGGTCCCGGACCTCGAATCGGTCCAGAGGCTGTACAATGCGGACATCAATAAAATCATCAACGCCGAGCTGTCCCGCCGGCTCCCGGCGCTCGAATCCATGCTGAAAAAGTCCCCGAACGACGCGAGAATCCACAACAGCATCGGCGTCGCCTACGCCAGATACGGAAAATTCCCCGACGCCGAAAAGCATCTTCAAAAAGCGAAGGCGATCGACCCGGAATATTTTTCGCCATGGAACAACCTCGGCAATCTCGCACTCCTGGAAAACAGGCTCGACGAGGCCCTGGCCAGCTATAAAAAGGCCGCGGAGCTCAAACCCGACGACGCCCAGGTGCGGATCAACCTCGCCCTGATCTACCGTAAAATGAACATGATCGACCGGGCGAAGGAAGAGTTCGAGAAGGCGACGGCCCTCTCGCCGTCACTGAAAGAACAATACGGCGGGCTCACCATGAGCGGGGACACCAAAGCTGACGATTCGATGATGGAGACGATGCCTGAATGGAAGGACTGACGCTATTGCATTTCGGCCAGCTTCCTGCGCGCCTCGGGGACAAGGTCGCTTGAGGGATACCTCGATATGAGCGCCTCGTACCAGCGCCGGGCCGCATCTGCATCGCCCCTGACGCGGTACAGGCCGGCGAGAACGAAACAGGCCCTTGGAGCCAGATCGCTCGCGGGCCTGGCTTCGGCCAGAGACTCAAGATCGGCGATGCTGCTCTGGTGATCGCCGAGATATATCCGCGAAAGCGCGGCGAGAAAACGGCACGTCGTTTTCAGCTCGTTTCCAAGGGCCTTCGATGAAGCTGCACGGTCAAGGCTGTCGATGCTCTCCCGGTAATACCCGAGATTGAAATATGACATACCCGCGAGGCAGGCCTGTTCGTCGCTCTGCATTCCTCCGGCGTCTTTGAGCGCGGCGATGACCTCCTCGTATTTTCCCTCATCATAGTTTTTCCTGGCAATTTCGAGCGCCTGGTCGCCGGGCTGGCCGGGTTCAAGGTCGTCAGACCATACGGGCTGGCGGTCATTGCCGGCGTCGTCTCCCCGGACACCCAGGGTTTCGGTCATGCGGCCCCGCTTTTCATGCAGGATGCCGAACACGGCCCTCGAGGCGGCGTTCGAAAGATCAAGGAGCGGCCCGGAGTCCTTCGCCGCGAGCAGGGCGTCAAGGGACACGGTGGATTCGGGGCCCACGGTCACCCTTCTGGTCCCTGTTTCAAGGACCAGGGTGGATTTTTTTCCGGTGCGCACCATTCCCGATCCGTCGAGCACCGCGCCGGGCGCGCATTTTTTCCACTGACCGCCGTCACTCTGCCGGTACGCCGCATCGCCGGCCGCGAATTCGACCTTCCACCTGACGGTTCCGGCGAGAGCGCACGGGATCATGAGCGCGCACGCCAGCGCGGCGACCAGTTTCATCACAACGGATTTATCGATCAGATGATTCGAATCCCCCCGCATCTTCACCCCCGCTTCAGGCGCTTGCCGTTTTTTCATGCAGCCGGTTTACGATAATCTCTTGACGGCCGATGTCAATTACTATACACCCATAATCTCGGGCCGGTTGACAAAAATATATTGCACAAACCGCCGTCTTTTATACGATAATACCCGTCCCTGGAGGAAAGCACTGTGGAAGAAGAAAACAAACAGGCCCCGGCAAAGACCGATTCTCGGATTTCCCGGGCTTTCATAACCTCGACTGCGCTGATATTCGCGCTGCTCATTATAACGGCCGCGGTCTCGTTCAACTATTACATGAGAAAACACTCGTTCCTGCTTCACGACGTCATCATCGACATCAACAGCGGCATGCTCCTGGAAAAAATCGGCGTGGTCATGGACCGCCTCCGCATCGACGAGACCGAGGAAATCACCGACATAAAGAAGATCCTCGCCGACTACTGCACCGAAGAAAAGGGATTCCTGTGCGTCATCATCTACACCAAGACATCAGATGACAACTATTTCAGGGTGGCCGACATGGTGAAACCGAGCAGTTCGATCGCGCTCGACCTTGAAAAGAAAAGCCTGGTAAAAGAAATCAAAAAGGACAACTATCTGAAAAAGGCCCTGCACCGCAGCATCGTTGAGCCGAAGTTCTACAGCCAGAACAACCTGAACTGGCAGAACGTGTACTCCCCCTACCGGGCGGACGACAGGACGCTGGTGCTGCAATTTCTCATGTCGGCCGACAGGGCGCGCTCGGCGCTCGATATGTTCGGACGGTCGTACCGCGAATCGAGGATCATCTTTTCGGCCGCATCGGGCGTTCTGGCCCTGGCGGTCGCGATCATATCGATCCTCTTCTCGCACAACTTCACCCTGCTCATCGGGAACCTGTCGGCGTACATGAGCAAGGCGGCAAGCGGGGATCTCGAGGTCAACCTTAAAACAACCGATGACCAGAGCCTGAACCAGCTCGCCCAGTCGTTCAACAGCCTCATCGACGAGCTCAAGGACAAAACCGGCAGGCCTTCGGGCGACCCGTACGGTGACGTGTTCAGGGAAGGCGTCGCCCGGCTCAAGGAGGAAAAGGTCGAAGAGGCCATGGCGATTTTCACCACGCTGTCGATCATGAGGCCCGAGGGATTCGGGAGTTTTTTCAACCTCGGCGTGGCACAGGCCAAGCTGAAGAACTATCCGCTCTCGCTCAAGATGTTCAAAAGGGCGAAGGAGCTCAACCCCGAACACGAGCTCACCGACCGTTATATAGAAAAGGTCGAGAGGCTCTTAGCGGCCGGCGATGCGACCTGAAAAAAGCAGGGCGGTCCTTTCATCACTCCCCGACTCGCCCGGCGTTTACCTGATGAAGGACGCCGAAGGTCTGATCATCTACGTCGGAAAGGCCGGGTCGCTCAAAAAAAGAGTATCATCCTATTTCCAGAACAAGGACCACGACCCCAAGACCTCGATGCTCGTAAAAAGGATCGAGGACATCGAGTACATCATCACCGACAACGAGGTCGAGGCCCTGCTTCTCGAAAGCGGGTTGATCAAAAAGCACCGGCCCAAGTTCAACGTCCGCCTGAAAGACGACAAGCGCTATCCGTACATCAGCGTGACCCTGGACGAACCCTATCCCCGGGTCATTTACACCCGTAAAATTAAGGCCGGGGGCGACCGCTACTACGGCCCGTACACCGATTCGGCAGCGGCCAGGAACATCGTGGCCACGGTGAACCGGATATTCAAGCTGAAAACATGCCGCAGGGACCTGCCGCTCAGGAAAAACGAGCGCCCCTGCCTGAATTACCAGATGAAAAAATGCTCGGGAGTGTGCACCGGCGAAATCACCGCGGAAGAATACCGCTCCCTCGTAGACAAGGCGGTGAAGTTCCTCGACGGGGACGCGGAACCGGTGCTCGAGGACCTCAGGCGCGAGATGGAAGAGCATTCCCAAAATTTCAGGTACGAGAAGGCGGCCCTCGTGAGGGACATCATCTTCGACGTGCAGCGCGTGTTCGAGGGACAGAAGGTCGACGTGCCGGGCGGCATCGACCAGGACTACATCGGCGTTTCGATCGAGGGATCTGAGGCCGTGCTCGTGCTGTTCGAGTTCAGAAGGGGCGCCCTTGTGGGGAGAAAAATTTCGGTCTTCGACAACGCCGAGTACGCGGCGCCGGGCGAGGTGGTCCGGACTTTCATGATCGAATACTACGGCCGCTCAGAGGTTCCGCAGAAAATCACTGTGCAGCACACCTTCGCCGACCAGGACGTGATCGAGCGCTACCTCGAGGGCAGGTCCGGCAAAAAGGTGGCGATAGGCCAGGCCAGAAGCAGGGACGACCGGGGAGTCATAGGCATGATCGGCAAAAACATCGACATGATCCGGGCCGACCGCGCGGCGCACAGGAGTTTCGTCGAGCGCGAGCAGGGCCTGGCCGAGCTCCACGCTGTTCTTTCGGGCCGCGGCGTTGCGGTCGAGGGGCCGCCCTCGGTAATCGAGTGCTTCGATATCTCGAACTTTCACGGCAAAGAGGCTGTGGCCTCCATGGTCTCTTTCACCGACGGGCTCCCCGACAGGGGTAAATACAGAAGATTCAGGATACGGGGATACGACGCGCCCGACGATCCGGGCATGATCCACGAAGCGGTCTCGCGCCGGGTGCAGCACCTGGTGAATGAGGGGCTTCCCCTGCCCGACCTCATGGTCATCGACGGAGGAAAAACGCAGCTCGCACGCGCGATCGAGGCCGCGAGCAATTTCACCGACGAGATACCGATCGTGTCCCTGGCCAAGCGCCTGGAGGAAATCTACACCGATCCCGGATCGGAGCCCATTCGCCTGCCGCGCGATTCGGCCGCGCTGCACATCCTCCAGAACATCCGCGACGAGGCGCACCGCTTCGCCGTCACCTACCACCGCAAGCTGCGCGACAGGCGCACCACGGCCTCGGCGCTCGACGAGATACCGGGAATCGGTTTATCCGCCCGAAAAGCGCTTCTTGAGACATTCAAATCGGTCGACGCAATCGCGGCCGCCGCAGAGGAGGATCTGCGGAATGCACCCGGAATCGGCGATAAAACCGCGACCGCGGTTTACCGGTATTTTCATAAAAACGAATCATCGGGAAAAAAGGATTGACCTGGCAGAATACGCCCTGACGGTTAAATCGAACCCGCGCTGTGGAAGCATATTAATTTCCGAAAGGGCCTTTTTTTTGCAACCGGAGGGTCAATTCCCTGTCCTTTTTCGTGATTATTCAGTAAAGTGTATAGTATACCATTGAAAATGAATAAACAAGGCTCACCCACTATTTCCTGACCGAGGTGCCATCATGCTCAACTTTCTTCCCCATACCGTCATCGGCGTCATTACCGTGCTCTACCTGATCGTCAACACCGTGTTCTGGTTCTGTTTCCTGCTGCCGGTGACCATTCTCAAGGTGATTTTCCAGATCAAGCCGGTAACGAAATTCCTGAACATAATACTCAAGGGAATCGCCTTTATTTGGATAGCCGGCAACAATTTCGGCCTCGCCCTGACCCGTAAAATCGAATGGGAAGTCGCCGGGACCGATGACCTGAGAAACAACCAGTGGTTCCTGGTCATATCGAACCATCAGTCCTGGACCGACATCGTGGTTCTGCAGAAAGTCTTCAACGGTAAAATCCCCCTTCTCAAGTTCTTTCTGAAAAAAGAACTCATCAAGGTGCCCCTTATGGGAATCGCGTGGTGGGCGCTCGATTTCCCGTTCATGAAGCGATACTCACCGGCATTTCTGGAAAAGAACCCGCACCTCAAGGGCAAGGACATCGAGATCACCAAGAAGGCGTGCGCCAAATTCAAGACCATTCCCGTGTCGATCATGAATTTCGTCGAAGGCACCAGGTTTACGCCTGAGAAGAAGGCCAGGCAGAACTCGCCGTACCGCAACCTGCTCAAGCCGAAATCGGGCGGCATCGGGTTCGTGTTTTCGACGATGGGAGAACAGCTCACCGGCATACTCAACATAACTATCGCCTACCCGGGCGGCCCCTATTCGTTCTGGGATTTTCTCTGCGGCAGGGTGCGGCACATCATGGTGAACGTCGAGGAGATTCCCATAAGCGAAAACCTCATCGGCGACTACATCAACGACGCGCAGCACCGGGAGCGCTTCCAGCAATGGCTGAATTTCCTCTGGCGTGAAAAAGACCTGAAAATCGACCAGATGCTCGGCAGGAGCCGCGATGAATTCGAACTGAAGACCGCCGGCGCGCACGGCGAAAAGGGGATGGAGCTGCGCGACCTGAACTGAGATGGACGGATTCGGCGGATTCATGAGGTGATTATGAGCGGCCTGTTCATCAACACCTTCATCAAATTTTTCTTCCTGCTCACACCGTTCTTCCTGCTGTCGACCTTCCTGTCGATGACCAGGGGGATGGACGTCACGCAGAAAAAAAAGATCGCAGTCAAGGTCACGCTGTCGATGATCGTGATCTGCATCATCCTGTTCCATATCGGCAACCAGATATTCGCGGTTTTCGGCATCACGCTCGACTCGTTCCGTATCGGAACCGGCATCCTGCTCATTTTATCGGCGATCACGCTGGTGCAGGGGCCCAGGGGGATGCAGGCCCCGGCCGAGGGAGAGGACATTTCGGTGGTGCCGCTCGCGATACCGGTGGCGGTCGGGCCGGCCACGATTGGAGCGCTGCTGGTCATGGGCGGCGAGCTCTCCGGCATCAATGAAAAGGCGGTGGGGCTTTCGGCCATCGTCACGGCGCTGCTCTGTGTGGGGCTCATTTTGTTCCTGAGCGGGCTGATCGAAAGGATCGTCAAAGTCAGGGGGCTCACGATTCTCAGCAAGATCACCGGCCTCATCCTCGCGGCGCTCGCGGCCCAGATGATCATGACCGGCATTGCCGGCTTTTTGGGGTAAGCCCGTTTTTTTTGAGAAATTCAGGGTGCACCCCGGCTGGCCGAAACTGCGCAGAAGATTTCAGATGCAGTATTCTCCGGGACAGCCGCTCCCGTTTCTTTTAACAAGATCCTGAAGCGTAATCCCCTCTAAATAATCAGAGATGACCCGGTCGAATTCGCACCACAACTTCCGCGTTGGACATGCCTTCGACCTGCCGCAGACCGATGTGTTCCTGACGCATTCAACAGGCGCGATGTCCCCTTCGAGAATCTCGACGATTTCCCTGAGCGTGATTCTGGAGGGGTCCCGGGCGAGCATGTATCCGCCGTGTGCGCCCCTGGCCGAATTAACGAGCCGCGCCCCTTTCAGGGGGATGATTAGCTTTGAGAGATATTTCTCTGAAATCCCCTGACGCTCTGCGATATGCCTGAGCATGACCGGGCCGCAGCCGTAACTGGACGCGAGCTCATACATCATCCGCACCCCGTATCTGCTTCTGGTCGAGAGCTTCATCGGCAGCCTCCGGATACATGCATTGCGTTGCCGGCCATGGCGTCGGTACCTCGCCCCCGGGCGCCGGACATCGCGAGCGCGGTGTCGAGCATGCGCACCGAATACGCCCATTCGTTGTCGAACCAGGCCAGAAGCTTGACCATCCGGCCGCCGCATACGGCGACTGTCGGCCTGTCGATCACGCAGGAGCGTGCGTCGCTCCCGAAATCTGACGAGACCAGGGGCTCGTGGCACACGCCGAGAACTCCCCCGAGATACCCGCCCGCGGCTGCGTCAAGCGCCTCGATGACCGCGTCCCTCGTCGCGTCGCGCTCGGTCGCCACGGTTATATCCATGGCCGACACCCCGTAGACCGGCACCCTGAGGGCCCGGGCCGCGAACCTGCCTTTCATGGAAGGCATGATCCTCGCGATGCCCGAGGCGAGCTTCGTCTCAACCGGCACGATCGATTTCGCGCCGGCCCGAATCCGCCGCAGGCCACCGCTCCCGCACGCGTCGAGCAGCGGCTGATCGTTCATCACCGTATGCATCACCGTCACCGAACCCTTCGATATACCGAAAGATCGATGCATGACGTCGAGGGCGGGGATCAGGCAGTTCGTGGTGCACGAAGCGTTGGATACGATGCGATGATCGCCGCGAATCTCATGGTGGTTGACTCCGTAAACCACGGTTATATCCACGTCGGCCGGGCCGGGATACGAGAGCAGCGCCTTGTCCGCGCCGGCCGCAAGGTGCAATGCGGCGTCTCCCCTTGTCGCGGCCGCGCCGGTGCAGTCCATCACGAGGTCGACGCCGAGCGATTTCCACGGAAGGTCGCCGGGCGAAGGCACGGCAAGCAGGGGGATTACGTCTTCACCGACCGCGAGGCTTTCGCCGCGGAGACTTACCGGCGCAGGGAAAGGCCCGTATATCGAATCGTGTTTCGTCAGGTGCGCCCTCGATAGATTGTCGGTCACGTCGTTGATCGCGACGATCTCGAACGATTCCCTGCGGCCCGTGGCGTAAAGGGCGCGCAGGACGCTGCGGCCGATGCGGCCGTAACCGTTGATGGCTATTCTGAGCTTCATTGCGGGACCGGTCCTTTCACATCGAGCATGCCGCGCGGTCGATGTCGTCTATCAGGTCGTCAGGGTCTTCGAGCCCGACCGAAAGCCGCAGCAGGCGCCAGTTTATGCCGAGCTTCTCCCGCTCGGGTTCGGGGATCGCCGCGTGGGACATTTTCGCCGGGTACGAAAGGATCGACTCAACGCCGCCGAGAGACACGGCGACGGTGCATGTTCTCACGTTTTTCATTATGGCGGCGGCCCTCTCTTTCGAATCCGCGACGAAGGACACGACCGCGCCGTAGCCCGAGGCCTGCCGCGTTATGATGTCGTGTCCCGGGTGCGAGGGTAGCCCGGGATAGAAGACCTGGTTCACCCAGTCCCGGCCCGACAGCCAGTGCGCGATTTTCATCGCGCCCTCGGCCTGCGCCTTCATGCGGACGCCCAGTGTCTTGATGCCGCGCAGGAGCAGCCAGGAATTTTCGGGCGAAAGCATGGACCCGGTCGTCGACTGCACGAAGCCGACCTCCCTGCCCAGGTTTCGGTCGCGCGCCACGACGGCCCCCGCTATGAGGTCGCTGTGTCCGCCGAGGAACTTGCTTGCGCTGTGGATGGAAAGGTCGATGCCGTATTCGAGCGGCCTGAAAAAATACGGAGAGAGAAAGGTATTGTCGACCATGGAGACCAGGCCGCGCCTTTTGGCCAGCGCCGCCATGGACTCGAAGTCGATTATCTTCAGAACCGGGTTCGACGGGCTTTCGAGGAAAAGCGCCCTTGTCTCGGGCCTGATGGCGTCCTCGGTCGCGGCGATGTCGGAGGTGTCGGCGAAAGTATGGGATACGCCGAACCGGCCGAGAAACTGGGTAAAAAGCCGGTACGAGCCGCCGTAAATGTCTTTCGTCGCGACCACGTGGTCACCGGCCTTCAGGACCGCGGTCAGGGCCGCGGTCACCGCGGCCATACCCGAGGCGAAGGCGTATCCGCATTCCCCGCCTTCGAGCACTGCAAGCGTTTCCTCGAGCGCCCTGCGGGTTGGATTGCCCGCCCTGGAATAATAGTAGTCCTGGCCGCCGTCAACGTCGGCCTGCCGGTATGTCGACGCAGGATATACCGGTATGCTGAGCGCCCCGGTGAAAGCGTCGTGGTCCGCCGCCCCGTGAAGAATCATCGTGTCATATTTCATCGCCCGACCTCCGGATTTCAATTTTCGCAAATCAGCCCGCCGCAAGGCCGAGACCCTCGTCGAGCGCCTCGATGATGTCGTCGGGATGTTCGAGCCCGATCGAAAGCCTCACGAGCTCGGGCGTGAGCCCGCCGTCGCGCTGCTGGGCCTCGGAAAGCTGCGAATGAGAGGTCGATGCGGGATGGAGCACCAGGCTCTTCGCATCCCCGACATTCGCCACGTGAGAGAACAGGGGAATACCGTCGATCAGCTTCACCGCGGCATCGTATCCGCCCTTTACGCCGAACACGACCATGCCGCCGAAGCCGTTTTTCAGGTACCTCGACGCCACGGGGTGAGCCGGGTCGCCCGCAAGCCCGGGATAGCGCACCCAGGCCACGCGATCGTCGTTCTTCAGATATTCGGCGACTCTCTGCGCGTTTTCGCAATGCCTGCGCGTCCTGAGAGCCAGGGTCTCGATGCCCTGTATGAAGAGCCAGGCGTTGTCCGGGGATATGGCCGCGCCGAGGTTCCTGAGCACGACCGTGCGCAGGCGCAGGGCGAACGCCGCCGGCGCGAGCTCGCCGGGCAGGTCATGGGCCCACCTGAGCCCGTGGTAGTTTGGATCGGGCTGGTTGAACAGGGGAAATCCCGCGCTTTTCCAGTCGAAGGTTCCCGAATCGGTCACGATCCCGCCGATGGCCGCGCCATGCCCGCCGATCCATTTGGTGAGGGAGTTGATGACGATATCCGCTCCGTGCTCGATCGTTCTCAGCAGATAGGGCGTGGTGAAGGTCGCGTCGACCACGAGGGGGATTCCGCGTGAATGCGCGATGTCGGCGACCGCCTTTATGTCGGTGAAATCGAGCGCGGGGTTCCCGATGGTTTCGGCGAACACCAGCCTGGTCCTCGGAGTTATGGCTTTCCCGAAGTTCTTCGGGTCTCTGGGATCGACGAATACGGTCTTGATCCCGAACTGGGGAAGGATTGCGTCGAACATGGTGTAGGTCCCGCCGTAGAGGTTATTTGCCGCCACGATCTCGTCCCCCTGCCCCGCCATGGTTATCACGGCGTAATGGATGGCGCTGGTCCCTGAGGCCAGGGCCACGGAAGCGACACCGCCTTCGAGCGCCGTTATGCGCTGTTCGAGGACGTCATGCGTCGGGTTCATCAGCCGCGTGTATATGTTTCCCGGCTCCCTGAGCGCGAACAGGTCCGCCGCGTGCCTGGTGTCCCTGAACACGTACGAGGCTGTCCGGTACACCGGGACTCCGCGCGACAGGGTGGCCGGATCCGGCTCCTGGCCGGCGTGCAGGGAGAGCGTTTCAAACCGGTATTTCGTGTTTTTCATATTATTCTCCGTCGCATTTCCCGTCATTGTCTTCCAGTATCGTCATAAAGCCAGGTGGAGAGATAGCGCTCGCCCGAACTCGGGCTGATAGCGACGATGAGCCTGCCCCTGTTCTCCTCGCGTTTCGAAAGCTCCAGCGCGGCCCATATCGCAGCCCCTGACGAGATACCGACCAGGATGCCCTCCTCCCTGGCCAGGAGCCTCGCGGTCTTGCCCGCTTCGGACTCCTCGACCCTGATCACCTCGTCGATGATGTCCCTGTTCAGCACCTTCGGCACGAATCCCGCACCGATTCCCTGGATACGGTGAGGCCCGGGCTGGCCGCCTGAAAGCACGGGCGACCCTGCGGGTTCCACTGCCGCGATCCTTACCGACGGCTTGCGCGCCTTGAGCACCTCGCCGATTCCGGTGATCGTACCCCCGGTCCCGACGCCCGCCACCAGGATATCGATCCCGCCCCCGGTGTCGCGCCAGATTTCCTCGGCAGTCGTTTTACGGTGTATCTCCGGGTTCGCCGGGTTGTCGAACTGCTGCGGCATATACGCCCCGGGGGTGCTTTGCACGATCTCCTCTGCCCGGGCGATCGCCCCCTTCATCCCCTTCGATCCCTCGGTGAGAACGAGCTCGGCGCCCAGGGCCTTCAGGAGCTTGCGCCGCTCCTCACTCATCGTGTCGGGCATGGTCAGGATGAGGCGGTAGCCCCGGGCTGCCGCGACGAATGCCAGGGCTATGCCGGTATTGCCGCTGGTCGGCTCCACGATGGTCATCCCCTTTTTGAGCCTGCCCGATTTTTCCGCGGCATCGATCATCGCGGCGCCGATGCGGTCCTTCACGCTCGAAAGGGGATTGAACCACTCGAGCTTGACTGCGACGTCGGCGACGCCTCCCCTGTTGAGCTCCCTGATCCTGACCAGCGGAGTGTTGCCGATCAGGTCAACGATGCTGTCCGCAATCCTTACTTCACCCTGAGTATTCATGGATATCCCTCCTGAGCCACGAGGCTGGATTAAATACTACCAATTTGGTCTAATTAGTAGTAAATCATCTGTCATGTCAATAAAAAAATTCAGGCAAACCTGAAAACACGAGAATCCGCCTGTCGCAAATACTTGCAGAAAATTTTTGACAGGCAGGCGGGAATCGGATACAATATAGACAAAAGATCACGGTACAATTCATGACAATAAAGATCGTCAGAAACGACAACAGCATCGCCGCCGGATACCTCGAGGGTGAACCGATCAATTTCAACTGGCAGGACTACCGCCTGCGCGGAGAAACAGGCAAATCGCTCTTCAATATACCCAAGCGTTTCAGGTTCCATGTGTTCAATTACCTGGGCATCATTGCGGGCGACTATCTTGTCGGCCTCGCTGCGGTGAGCCTGGGATACGCTGACAATGTTTTCGCGTACCTGATCCATCCGAAGAAGGGAAGCATCTTCGAATATAAAAGCATCATTCCGACGCTGTTTCGCCCGTCGAGCCTGTACAGCTCGTGCCAGCCCGATAATTACACCGTAACCTACAGGAAGCGCAACACCGCGTTCACGATATCGAAAGACGCGCGCTCCTCTTCGCTCGATGTCCAGGCAAACATAAACGACACGCTGATCATGGACATCAAATTCGAGTATGACCTGAAAAAGCAACAGGCCCTGCGCGTGGCCGACAGCTCCGGGCTGACGAACTGGGGTTTCACCGAAAAATGCCCGCTTGCACGGACGCGCGAAATCCGCCTTTCGTTCGAGGGAAACCTCGTCGACGTCCGGCCCGAGGACTCGTTTCTGATCTACGATTTTTCGGCCGGGTTCATGCACCGGCACACCGAATGGTTCTGGACCGCCTTTTCGGGAAGGGACGAGAGCTCGGGCGACCTGGTCGGCGGCAATTTCGCCACCAACAACAACTATCCCCTGTACTCGGAAAACGGGTTGTGGATCGGAAAAAAGAGATACTACTTCTACAACAACATCGCCTATTCGTTCAAGGGGAACGACCCATCCCGGGAATGGTCGATATACACGGTGGACGAGAAAGGCAGGCCCGACAAAAAAATGGAGCTCATCTTCCAGCCGGGGCCCGCACCCGAATTCCTGCGCAGAGAAAACGTCAACATGCTGTTCATCAGTTCGCGCTTCAGCCAGTTTTTCGGCAGGGTATCCGGGACCTACCGGGAAGGAAAGAAAAAATACCGGTTTTCTGACATATACGGGATATCTGAGACACACAGCACAGACTGGTAGAGCTGTTGTCCGCACAGGAACAAGGCATACCCGGCAGGAATCACGAAGTTTTCTCTCCATGCTTCCAAAACATGCCGAAAAGAGCGAAAAAGCTTGACAGTAACCGGGGGCGTGCCTATTTTGTTACAACATTTTTGGTTGCGGGGTGTAGCGCAGTCAGGTAGCGCACATGACTGGGGGTCATGTGGTCGCTGGTTCGAATCCAGTCACCCCGACATGAAAGCCCTGAATTTTTCAGGGCTTTTTTATTTGTTCACAGAATATTGGGATGGGGGCAAACCTTCATCACTACATTCATGACGGATATACTATTTCACCCAACCCGAACGGGTTACTCTTAATAAAACCCCGGGATCAAGGCTTCTGCCGCATCGATCAACTTATCTTCATCTTCTAGGCATCTTATAGGTATGTTCTACCCCGGGAAATGCCGGTACCGGCGCTGTTTCATACAGCAACCGAACCAGGCATTCGCGAAGCTCTGACGCCAAAGCATTCACCGCGACAGGCGAATTCGTCGAACCGGACGCCCGGCGGCGGTCAGTGTTTGCTACTCGCCCTTTTTATGACAGCATCGGCCGTGATCCGGGTTATTGCCCCGTTGGTGAACCGGTGGAGCGCGTACAGGACCCTCGTGCTAAAACCGGGGACAAAAAAGTAGCGATCCTTTCTGACGGCGTCCAGAATGTCCCTGGCGACCTTGTCGGGCATGAGAAATCCCCCCAGGCTCTTGACCGCGCGGCCCTCGGGAGGAAGCGTCTTTGCCTCGTCGTAATTCATGGGAGTGTCGACCTCGGGCGGACACACGACCGTGACCGATACTCCCGCGGGCTTCAATTCATAGCGGAGGCTCTCGGCGAAGGCGAGGAGCGCGGCCTTCGAGGTCGCATAGGCGGTATACCCGAACATGCCGAAGATCGCGGCCGCCGAGGAAAGTATGACCACGTGGCCCTTCTTCTCCTTAATGGAATCGATCAAGGCATGGGTCATGTTGCGGGCGCCGTACAGGTTTATCTTCATTACCTCGTCGAACATGTCGAATGTGATGTTTTCAAAACGGTCTGCCCATTTGTTGATGCCTGCGCTGTTCACGAGAAGGTCGGGCGCCCCGATTTTTTTTACTGCTTCCTTCATTTTTTTGACAACGTCTTTGTTATCCGAGACATCGACGGAGAGAGTCAGCACCCTCCGGGATGCGTCGCGCCTCATGGCGGATATCAGTGCTGCGGCTTCATCAAGCTTTTTTTTGTTGCGCGCGATGAGCACCACGTCGGCTCCTTCTGCAGCCAGAAGTTTCCCCATCTCCAGGCCTATCCCGCTCGAACCGCCGGTAATATAAGCGCATTTGCCATTAAAATTCTTCATGACGGCATACCTTCAATTAAGTGGATTATTTTTTATCATCCCGACAACAGACAGAATAAATAGCGGCTTTTTGTTTAAACCTTGATGGTTTTTATCTTCTCAGCCAGCTTTGCGGCACTGTCGGTGCCCAGAAAGACAACAAGGCTCTTTTTAACCGCGTCCGCAATCGGCTGCAGATCGTTCCGGGTAATAGACTCGGGCGATATGTTAAGTTTATGCGCCTGTATCTGAATCGAGGCGATAGCCATGGTGTCCCCCAGCACGGGTACTAATATTTCATAAATCCGGTTTGTCAACGCATTATTGTATTTCATCTTTCCACCCCTCGCTCACCGATTCAAGCAGTTCCTTCTGATATATCGCGCTCAGAGCAATCAAGAGGTAGCCGGCATTCCATCCGATATCGATGAAATTCCCTGAGCCATAGAGGCCCTGCCAGCTCAGATAGGAATATAGCAGATCGGAAGCAGTGAAGAAGATGAATCCTATCGCGATGAACATCCAGGGCCTTGCCAGCCTTCCCCTGCCGATGATATTGGTTATATACATCAGGAGAAGCGCGGGCGCGACAACGAACAGGTCGGCGATGGGATAAAAAAGCGAGAATATCTTCGTCAACAGATCGGATTCCGGGTCAACGACGATCGGGATCAGGAGGTAATAGATGATCGAACCGCACAGCACGATGAAAACCACAGAAAGGGCCATATAAGTTTTTATATTGCCCAGCGGCAGCCCGGTTTTCAGGTAGCCTCTCAGCAGCATGACGAGGCATGCGAACTGGGGAACGTACCCGGCGCACCACAGGTAATCGGCCACGGAAGGCCAGTTCTCGTCAAGGTTCTGTTCGAACACCATCTCCAGAACGGCATACACCGACTCCGCCAGAAAAAACAGCAGCAAGCCGAAAAAAAGCAGGAGCCATGAAAACTTTATGTAATCCATGCTCGCAAACGCCCGGAACGCGATCAGGAGACAGACCGCGGAGATGAAAGAACACGCGACAGGCAGCAGATCGCTCACATACAGGAGAACGCTATCACCGCCGAACCTGAAGGCGTAAAAAAGCACATTAAAAAAAATTATCAACACACTGATCGCCCACAAAATTTTTGATTTTTTCATATGCTCTTTCCCCACATTTTATTATCTGATTATAGTGCAATAGTCTGGATATGTCAACTTACATGAAACGCGGAAAGGCGATGCCGATAACGGCAGAGCGGCCCGCCATAGGAACGGGCAACAAAGGTCAAAAGCCTCGCATGGCGGCTTATTAACAGCTGAAAAGCGAAAGCAGGAAACCGAGAAAATCCTCTATGGAAAGATCGTCGAAAATATTGATGCCGATAACGGTCTTGAAGGCATATAAAAGAAAGAACAGGAACACGAAAATGACCGCATAAAAGGCCATGTCTCGTATTATCGACAACAGGCGATCAATAAACCGATCTGGTTTCCGGCCGGCCATGATATAAATAATACTCACATACAGGGGGGGATTACGAGGTTTTCCGCCCCATTTTTTCCATCAAGCTCCAGAACCTGTTGATGATATGATCGAAGGCATTCTCGTCGTCTTTTTCGATCGCTTCGATCACCGGAAGGCTCCATTTTTTTCGTTGATCGAGGATTCTTTCAAAGAGATCCCTGTCGGCCGAAATCTCCCGGGCGAGGCCCAGCGCCGATTCCATGGCCGCCTCCCTCCTGGGGCAGGCGAGATCGATGATCTTCTTTTCCGCGAGCTCTGAAGCGGCGACTTTTTTCGCGGCGGGTATCATGACATCCCTGATGAAAGGATCGTATCGTTTTTCCATCAGCTTCGTCATGCTGGGAGTGAACGCGTCAGCCAGGCCCATGCCGGCTTCTGGCAGGCAAAAATATCCCCGGTCAGACCTCATGAAACGGTAGTCGCAGTAAAGCGCAAGCATCATGCCGTTGGCGTAAGCGTGCCCGGTGATGGCCGCTATCGAGACAAGGGGAATTTCAAGCATGCGGAGGAACAAGGCGCGGTTGCCGTCCCTGAAAAATCGTTTAACCGCTTCACGGTCGCCGGTTCGGTACTGTTCCATGATCCACTGGATGTCCAGGCCCATGCACCAGATCTTTTCATGCCGCGAGGCGAGCACCAGGGAGCGAATATTCCGGTCGGAGAGAATTTGGTCGATTGCCGCCGAATACTCCTCCACAAATAACGGATTGTGCACTTCTCCGATATACAAAATCGCGGTGCCGCTGTCGCCAGGGGATTTTTCCCAGATCATCGGTATTCCTCCTTCTTCCTTCCACAAACAAAATGAAGAATCAGCCTACCTGTTGTCCACGACCCGCCTTACCCTGCCGTCCGGTGTTTTGTGGAGCGCCATGGGCTCTACGAACGTAACCCGGGCCGTTACCCCGATCTCGCGCTCAAGGGCTGCCGCAATGCCGGTCTTGAGGCCGAGAATCTTCTTGATCTCGTCCCCGAACATGTTCTCGATCATCTCGATCCTCACTTCAAGCGAATCCCCGCCCTCGAATTCATCGATGATGATCTGGTACCTGGGCTCGAACCCGGTTTCTTTCTTTAAAACTTCGCAAACCTGGCCCGGGAACACGTTGATGCCGTTCACCGCGACCATGTCGTCCGAACGGGCCGAAACCCTGTTCATCCTCAGGGTGGTCCTGCCGCACGCGCAGGTCCCCTCCATAATGGACGACATGTCGCCGGTGCGGTACCGGATCAGGGGAAACCCCTCGCGGGTGATGGTCGTGATCACCAGTTCGCCCTCCTCCCCGTGCGGGAGGGGGTTTCCGGTCGCAGGGTCCACGATCTCGATGATATAATGGTCCTCGTTTATGTGAAGCCCCTTCTTCTCGGAGCATTCGCCCGACACGCCGGGGCCCATCATCTCGTTCACGCCGTAAATATTGAAAGCATCGAGGTGCAGCCGCTCCTCGATCTTCGACCGTGTCGGCTCGCCCCATGCCTCGGCCCCGAAGATCCCGATTTTCAGGTTCAGCTCGTCGGGATGGATTCCCATCTCCCTGAGGTTGGCGGCAATCCGCAGCGCGTAGCTCGGCGCGGACAGGAGCACGGTGGTCTTGTAGTCTTTCATAATATGTATCTGCCGCTGCACGTTGCCCGACTGCGACGAGGGTATCACCGAGGCCCCGATCTTCTCCGCGCCGTAGTGAAGCCCGAACCCTCCGGTGAACATGTTGTAGTCGAACGCGATCTGGACGAAATCATGCTCGGTCACGCCCGCGGCCGAGAGCACCCTGGCCACGAGCTCCGACCAGTGGGCGATGTCGTTCCTGGTATAGCCGATGGCTATGGGCCTGCCCGTCCTTCCGGTGGTCGAATGGATCCTGACGATGTCGCGCAGGGGAACGGCGAACATGTTGTAGGGATAGCTCGCGCGAAGGTCGTCCTTGGTGGTGAACGGCAGCCTGACCATGTCGGCGACGCTCTTTATAGAGCTGATATCAACGCGCGAACGGTCGAACGATTCGCGGTAAAAGGCGACATTGCGGTACACCCTGTTCAGCGTGCTCTGCAGCCTCTCTATCTGGAGCTGCGCCAGCTCTTCCCGGTTCATGGTTTCGTATTTGGCGTTGTAGATCATGGCGTCCCCCTGTTACTCGCTGATGCTCCGGTAATCCTTGCCGAGATACGCGCGCTGCACGTCGTTGTTGTTCAGGAGCTCGCCCGACGTTCCGTCAAGGACCATCTGCCCGGTTTCTATGACATATCCGCGGTCGGCGATCCTGAGCGCGGCCCGGGCGTTCTGCTCGACCAGCAGTATGGTGTTGCCCGCGTCCCTCAGTTTTTTGATCTCGTCGAATATCTGCTTGACGATTATGGGCGCGAGGCCCATCGAAGGCTCGTCGAGCATGAGAAGCTTCGGCCCGGCCATGAGGGCCCTTCCGATCGCGAGCATCTGCTGCTCGCCCCCTGAAAGCGTGCCGCCGAACTGGCGCTCCCGCTCCTTGAGCCTGGGAAACATGGCGAAGACCGTATCGAGCCCGGCCGTAAGGTCGAGTCTCCGGTTTCCCCTGAGCCGGGTGTAGGCGCCGAGCAGGAGGTTTTCCTTTACCGACATCGCATCGAATATCATCCGTCCCTCGGGCACGAGCGAGCAACCGGCGGCCACGATGTCCTCGGGCCTCTTCCCGGCGATGTCGGCGCCGTCGAATAACAGCTCGCCCTCCCGGGCTGCGACGATCCCGGCGACCGTCCGAAGAAGCGTGCTCTTTCCCGAACCGTTGCCGCCGATGATGGTCACGATCTCGCCCGTATCGACATGCAGAGACACCCCCTTGAGGACCGTCAGGTCTCCGTAACCCGAGTACAGGTTCCGTATCTTAAGCATCCTCGTCCCCCAGGTACACCCGTATCACCTCTTCGTTTTTCTGTATCTCCATGGGCTTGCCTTCGGCTATTTTCTTTCCCGAAGCCAGCACCACGATATCGTCGGATATGTTCATGACGAGCGACATGTCGTGCTCGATCACGAGCACGGTCACGCCCCTTTCCCGTATTTTCGTTATGAGATCGGATATCTGCGCGGTTTCGTACATGTTGAGGCCGGCCGCGGGCTCGTCGAGCAGCAGGAGCTCGGGTTCCGTCGCCATGGCCCTGGCGATCTCCAGTATCCGCTGCTTGCCGAAGGCCAGGCTCGTGGCCTCCTGGTCCGCGAGCCCGGCGATGCCCATGAACGAAAGCATCTCCATGGACCTTTCGCGGATCTCGCGCTCCTCGGCGCGCGATCCGGGCAGTCTGAGCATGGCCTGCCCCATCCCGGCGCGGGTCCGTATGTGCCTGCCGACCATGACGTTCTCGAGCACGGTCATATGCGAAAAGAGCTTTATGTTCTGGAATGTCCGGGACACGCCGTGGCGCGCTATGCGAAACGGCGGCAGGTTCTGTATGGCCGCGCCTCTGATCCTGATCTCACCCGAATCCGCCTCGAGCGCCCCCGCGATGAGATTGAACAGCGTGGTCTTGCCCGCGCCGTTGGGGCCGATCACCGCCTTGATCGCGTTTTTTTCGACCGAAAACGATACCCCATCCACGGCCCGGAGGCCGCTGAACGAACGGGAGAGGCCGCTGACTTCAAGAAATCCCATTGTCGCCCCCCCGTTTCAGGACCGACCTCGCGCGGTCAAGCAGTGCGGCCGGGCCCCTGAAATTTTCGGCCCTGAGCAGCCCGTCCGGGAAAAACAGCATGATGAATATGAGGATTCCGCCGAAAACCAGCTCGTCGTAGCTGCCGAAATATCCCCGCAGAGACAGAAAGTTGAGCACCACGCCCATGACCAGGGCCCCCCAGAGATTTGCCATTCCGCCGACCGCGACTATGGCGACGAAGCTCACCGATTTCATGACATCGGCCTGCGATGGACCGATGCCGCCGTTGAAGTGCGTGAGAAAGACGCCGGCTACGCATGCGAACACCGCTGAAAGCACGAACACCGACAGCTTGTAGCGCGAGGTGTCGACCCCCATGGCCCCGGCCGCCTCCTCGTTGCCGTGTATCGACCTGAGGGCCCTGCCGATGCGGGAATCGACCAGGTTGAGCAGCAGGGTGATCGTCAAGATGACCATGACCGCGGCGATATAGTAATTCTGGACGCGCGATGCGGGATCGCCGCTCACCGCAATCCCCCCTGCCAGACCGAACTCGGGCACATCCGATATGCCGTCGGCCTCGCCGAAAAGGTGCGTGCCGAGAACGATGCGGTACACGATGATCCCGAATCCCAACGTGCCCATGGCGAGATAATGGCCCTTGAGCTTCAATATCGGGATCCCGATGAGGAAGGCCACCGAAACGGTAAGCACGACCGCCGCGGCGAGCGAAACCCAGGGAGAGAAATGGATTATCTTAGCGCCGAACGCGTTGGTCGACGTCACGGTGAGCCCCAGACTCACGGCGGCCTGGGCGAGAGCGCCGCCGGCGGCGAGGTCATGGGTCGTCATCACGGCCGCGGTGTATCCGCCCATGGCGAAAAATGCGGCGTGGCCCATTGAAATCTGTCCCGCGTAGCCCATGACCAGCGTGAGTCCCAGGATGACCAGGGAATAATAGCCGGCCATGGTGAGCTGCGTCAGGTAGTATTCCCTGCCGGCAAGGGACGCCGCGGCCTGGAACAGGATCACGAAAACTGCGAGCGCGGCGATCGGGAAATACTTTTTCATGGTCAGAATTCCTTGAGGCGCGCGGCTTCCTTTTTGCCGAAAAGGCCGGCCGGCCGCACGAAAAGTATTATCAGTAAAACGGTTATCGCGACCGCGTCCTTGTACGCGAGCGGAAGCACGCTGATGCTGAAGGCCTCGAGCAGGCCGATGACTATGCCGCCCGCCACGGCCCCCGCGCTGTTGCCCAGTCCCCCGAGTATGGCCACGGTGAATCCCTTGATCGCGAGCGGCGTGCCGCAGTCGTACTGGGTCTGCGTTATGGGGGATACGATGCAGCCGGCGAGCGCGCCGATTGCCGCGGCAAGCATGAACGATACGGTCACCATGTTTCTGGTGTTTATGCCGCAGAGCCGGGCGGCGGTGATGTTCGAGGCGCACGCCCGCATGGCCCTGCCGGTAAGCGTGTACCTGAAGAAAAGGGCGAGGCCCGCGACGATGATCCCCGAAATCCCCAGCACCCACAGAACCTGGGGAGAGATGTAGGCCCCGAAAATATTGATCGAGGACACCTCGGTCCCGGTAAAGTACGGCAGGGAGCGGACCTTCTCGTCCCAGATATGCAGCGCGACCTCCCGGATCGCGATCGACAGGCCTATGGTCATGATGATCATGTTGAGCACCGTGGGCTTCCCCAGCCTGCGGATGAACGCGAAATCGACGAGGGCGCCGACCAGCGACACCAGGAAAACCGAAAGCGCGATGGCCAGGGGCAGCGGCAGAAAGGCCGAAAGGGAGATGGCGGTCATGCCGCCGAGCATGGCGAATTCGCCCTGCGCGAAGTTGATGATGCCCGTCGTGTTGTACACGATATTGAAGCCGATGGCCGCCATCGCGTAGATGCTTCCGTTCGTGACGCCCGACAGGACGTACTGGAGAAATTGTTCAAGGGACATGGCGCGTCAGTATTAATATCGGGCGGAGAGGCGCGCCTCCCCGCCCGCAGGGTTCTATTGCTCGTATTTGACGAATTTTCCGCCCTTGACCGTGAGCATTTCGAAGGCGTTGATGTCGAGCCCGTTGTGGTCCTCGGCGCTGAAATTGAAAACGCCGCCGGTTCCGGCCAGGCCCTTGATGCTTTCGATGGCCTCGCGCACCTTCTCGCTGTCTGCGCCGGCCTTCTTGACCGCCTCGGTGAGTATCAGCATCGCGTCATAGGCATGGCCGCCGAACGTGCTGACATCCTCGTTGAACTTGGACTCATAGTCCTGTTTGTATTTCACCAGGACGGCCTTCTGGGGATTGTCCTCGGGAAGGCTTTCTGCGATGAGGAGCCTGCTTGCCGGGAATATGATCCCCTCTGCCGCCGCGCCGGCCTCGGTCACGTACTTGATGTTGCCGAAGCCGTGGCTCTGGAACAGGGGTATGTTCATGTTGAGCTGCTTCATGTTCTTGGCCACGATGGACTGGGCCGGGACTATGGACCAGTTGATAACGGCCTGCACGCCGCGGGCTTTCAGCTTGGTGAGGACGCCGGTCAGGTCGGTCGCCTTCTTGTCATAGACTTCGCTGATCGCTATCGTTATTCCCTTTGAGGGGGCGAGTTTCTCGAGCTGTTCCTTGCCTGCGAGGCCGAATCCGTCATTGCTCGACACCACGCCGATCCTGCTGATACCCTTTTTTTTCATGACGTCGTAGATTCTCTCGGCCGCCAGCCTGTCGTTCTGCGGGGTCTTGAAAACGTACCTGGCGACCGGGTTCACGATGACTTCGGCCGCAGCGCATGAAATCAGGATCGTTTTGGCCTCTTCGCAGATGCCTTTGATCTTCATGCTCTCGCCGCTGGTCGATGGCCCGAGGATAGCGAACACTTTTTCTTCCTCGATGAGCTGTTTGGCGAATGAAATGGCCTTTTCAGGATCGCCGGCCGAATCCTTGATGATGAGATCGATTGCCTTGCCGTCTATGCCGCCGTTCGAGTTGATCTCGTCGGCCATCATCTGCAGTGTCTTGGCCTCGGGAGCGCCGAGGAACGAAGCGGGTCCGGTCTGGGAAAGGATTGCGCCGACCTTGATGGCGTCGCCCCCGGTTTTTTTACATGAAAAAGCGAAGGGCATCACGAGCCCGCACAGAAGCGTGATAATGACTTTTTTTAACGACATACTGCCTCCATAGAATTGAATAAATGAATAAAAATTTAATGTTCTGGACCTGGAAAGGGAAGGTGCTCTCCGCCTGCAACAAGCCGGCGGCCTTGACCTGGTCCGGACCGCGGAAAATATTAAGCAAATAACAATATGAACCCGATTACGTCAAGCAATATGCGGCACGTGACACCGTTTTTATCGTGTTTCTATATATAAGAGCATGCTCGGGGCCGTTTCAATTGCTGATTTTACTGAAATATCCAGGAATCCCATACTTTGGAAGCCAGCCACAGAGATGATATGTTTTTTGTTGTAAGGCAGTGCTGGGTGACCTACTTTCGGTTTGACGAAACCGGAAGGCCGGCAGCCAAGGTTGTTCTGCGTCGAGGTGCTTTTGACACCGTCACAGAGATTAACAACTCCGGCTACCGAACTCCCTCGTGCAGATCAGAGATGCAATCTGATACTGCGAATAGGAGTGCAGGTATAGGCCAGCACTTTCAAGACCTTCCGGTTTCATATTAAACTGGAGGTTAAAGGATCATGGAGAACATTCAGTCTGTCAACAGTTTTGTTGGGGTCGATATTGGTAAAAAGGGGATGGAAATCGTGCGTATTTCCAATCATGGTCCACACCGGAGGCTCAGAACAAAAACGACCCAGGAAGGAGAAAAAGCTTTGTTTGAGTGGCTCAGGCCGACCGATACGGTGATACTTGAAGCCGGGAGCCAGAGTTTCCGGATAGCCAAGCGTATCAGGAACCATGGGATTGAGGCGATCGTCTTGAATCCCGGCGATGTAAGGACCATATACGCCTCATTGCGTAAAACGGACAAAGAGGACGCGCTGAAACTGGCCCGTCTAGCTCAGAGGAACCCGCGCGAGGAATTGCCCGAAGTGACGGTTCCAGACGACGAAGAAGAGGATGCCCGACGGTTGACGACAGAACAGGCGCACTGGTCCAAGCAGAAGACGATCAACAAGAACAGGCTTCACAGTCTGTTTACACAGGCGGGGTTAACGGATATTACCAAGAAGGACATATCGACACAGAAAAACAGGGAGCGTGTTATACCGCTGCTTCCGGAGCGGTATCAGAGAGAGGCCTTACGGCTTCAACAGGCTTTGGAATCCATTGATAATTTTCTTGAAACTGTAGATGATGAGATTCGTGAGCGATTACAGGATAATATCGAATATACGAAGATTGCCATGTCCATGCCCGGCATTGGTCCAGTGACCGCTCATGCGTTTATTGCCTATCTTGGCGATTGCCGCAGGTTTTCCAGAGGGAAACAGGTAAGCTATTATGCGGGCCTGGTGCCCAGAGTCGATCAATCGGGAGAAACCGAGAGGTACGGAAGTATTATCAAGCGAGGCTGTACGCCTATCAGACGGGTTATTATCCAATGCGCCTGGGCCATGATGAAAGCAGAACATGGAGGCCCGTTGAAAGAATTTTATGAGAGGCTTAATCTCAGAATCGGCTCGAAAAAAGCAATTGTGGCGACGGCCCGAAAGATGGTCGAGACATTTTATTCGATGATAACCAGTGGCGAGTTATATTGGGGTGTGCCTGAAGATATTATTCATAAAAAAATGAAGACTTATGGCCTTATAGCTTAATTTTTATCAGAGGGTCTTGACAAAAAACATAGGAGACACGGAGAACAGAGAGATTAGACAAAATCAAGATATGCTATGCTATACAGGGTGATATGAGTATAGACAAACCATCCATCCCTAATAGCCTTTATCAGATTGCCTCTGTGTCTCCTTAACCCTCTTTTCTCCTCTCCGTCTCCCTATCCCCCTTTCTTTATATTTATGAAATATAATATTATGATTATGAAAATTGCCAGATTAATTCCCCTATCTCTTTTTCTTCTTCTTGTTTCCCCTTTCCAGGTGTTCGCACTGGAGCCGATTATCAGTGGAACAGTGATTGAGGAATTTGACGATAATATTTTTATGAACGGCGAGCGTGAGTGGGATTTTCTCACCACGGTGACCCTGGGGCTGGGCCTTGAGCATGAAGGCCGTCGCCAGCGTATTTCCTTTTTGGGCCATATCAATCAGAACCTGTACATCCGCAATTTCGACCAGACCAACACCTCGCAGGACCTTGAATTGACCTATGGGGCTGACCTTTCACAAAACGTGACCTTTGGCCTGATTGACTCTTTCGCCCATGAGCCCGAACCGAGTGATTTTGAAAGCCAGTTCGGCAGGGTAAATATCCGAAGATCATATTTCGTAAACGATCTCGGCACTACGCTCAATGCAGTTATGTCCCGGCATTTCGGGATGACTTTAAGGTATCTGAATCAGCTGGCATTCTCTATGACGAATTTAATGGAGGATTCCTATGGGAACGGTGCAGGTGTGAACTTCAATTTTTTCATCGATTCTGCCAACACGCTGTATTTGGTATATGATTACCTTCATACCGAATACCAAGACGGAGAGGTGATCCAGACCCATACGGCAGGCGTGGGTTACACCCATTCTTTCACCCAGCAGCTAAGCCTCACTCTGCAGGGGGGTCTTGGCTGCGACCTTTCTTCGGATTCATCGGGGGTCAATTACTCTCCCAATGTGCTGGTCTCGTTGGTTGACGATATCGATCGAAACAACGTCATTT
>ERZ795054.1149-NODE-1149-length-26259-cov-5.185010_pt1 | contig 26259 bp, 24 predicted proteins | sample MGYA00375138_ERZ795054 | MGnify/ENA primary metagenome ERZ795054 (study PRJEB30183, sample SAMN05720215) | anaerobic digester metagenome | isolation source: active sludge of municipal wastewater-treating anaerobic digesters | place: USA | collected 2014-12-23 ... | reverse complement strand
CCTACTGGATTTTCCGACCACTCCCCTGGCCGCGCGTGGGATTGTTCACGCTGACCCTGGCGTTCGTGGCGCTGTCGTTTGCCGGGATGTGGCTGGCGGTGCGGGCCGGGATCCCCCGGACGGACCTGTTGGTCGTGGGGATGTTGCTCTATGCCGCGCCCTACGCGTTGTGCGCGGCGGAGATCTATGAACGATATCGGGCGGTGATGGATCCCCTCCTTATCGGGTTCAGCGCGTATGCGCTGTGTCTGTCGTGGGACAGGATGAAAGGATTTTTTTCAAAACAAAAAACGGCCTAAAAGGGTATGGACAAAAAACTCGCCATAGAACTCTATCGGACCATGCTGCGGATCCGGCGCGTGGAGGAGAAAGTCTCCGCGCTCTATCCCGGCGACAAGATACAAAGCCCCATCCACCTGTCCACGGGGCAGGAGGCGGTGGCCACGGGGGTGTGCCTGGCCATGGCGTCCGCGGACCACATCTATGGGACCTACCGGGGGCACGCGCTCTATATCGCCCGCGGCGCGGACCTGAAAAAACTTTTCGCCGAACTTTACGCCAAGGACACCGGATGCGCCCGTGGGAAGGGCGGCTCCATGCATTTGGCGTCGCCGGAGAACGGGTTGATGGGCTGTTCGGCCATCGTGGCCAGCACCATTCCCGTGGCGGTGGGAGACGCGTTGGCGTCCAAGATGTCGAAGGCCAAGCGCGTGGCCGTGGCTTTTTTTGGCGATGGCGCCGTGGACGAGGGGGTGTTCTTTGAGAGCGTCAACTTCGCCCTCCTGAAAAACCTGCCCGTCCTTTTCCTTCTGGAGAACAACGGGTACGCCATCCACTCCAAAGTGGCGGACCGGCACAAGCAGACCCAGCTCTGGCGGCTCGGCGAGGGGCTCGGCTTGAAAGGCCGCCGCTACGACGGCAACGACGTCTTCTCGGTGTATGCCGAAACGAAAAAAGCCATTGACGGGCTTCGCCGCGGCGGGGCGCCCCGGCTTCTGGAATTCATGACGCACCGCTGGGGGGAGCACGTGGGGGCGGGATCGGATTTCAACGAGTCCTACCGCCTGAAAGGCGAGGAAAAGCGAGCCCGGTCCAACGATCCCCTGCCCAAGGCCCGGCGTGCGCTGGAAACGAAATGGAAAATCTCCCGGGACGTTTTTGATCGCTGGGAAACGGAACTTCAGTCGGAGATCGACGCCGCTGTGGACTTCGCTGAAAAAAGTCCGTTTCCGAGAGCGGAACGGCTGTGGGAGGACGTTTTTCTATGAGCGCCGGCGGGCGCATCATCAAGTTTGGCGAGGCCCTGCGCGAGGCCATGTTCCTCGCCATGGAACAGGACCCCGCGGTGTTCGTGATGGGCATCGGGGTGGACGATCATAAGGCGGTGTTCGGCAGCACCCGGGGACTGGTGCAGAAGTTCGGCAAGGCGCGGGTGTTCGATATCCCCATTTCCGAGAACGCCCTCACCGGCGTGGCGGTGGGTGCGGCGCTGGGCGGCCTGAAACCGGTGTTCATTCACATACGCTGTGATTTCCTTTATCTGGCCATGGACCAGCTTTTCAACATCGCGGCCAAATGGCGGTACATGTTCGGCGGACAGATGAACGTGCCGATGGTGATCCGGTGCGTCATCGGCCGCAGTTGGGGGCAGGGCGCCCAGCATTCGCAGAACCTGACGTCGTTTTTCATGCACGTGCCGGGCATCAAAGTGGCCATGCCCACCACGGCCAATGAGGCGCAAGGGCTCCTCCTGGCGGCCATAGAGGACCCCAACCCCGTGGTGCTCATTGAACACCGGCTCCTTTACGACATTCCCGGCCATGTGCCGGAGCGGTTGGGTCCCATCCCGTTCGGCCGGGCGGAGATCCGGCGGACAGGGAAGGACGTCACCCTCGTGGCCAGCTCCTATATGGCGGTGGAGGCTTTGAAGGCGGCGGAATTTCTGGAATCGCAGGGGATCGATGTGGAGATCGTGGACCCCGTTTCCCTGGTGCCGTTGGACCGGGAGACCATCGTGAACTCCGTCAAAAAAACCGGAAAACTTCTGGTTGTGGATTCGGGCTGGAGCACCTGCGGGGTCGGCGCCGAGATCGCGGCGCTGGCGGCGGAGAAGGCGTTTGCCTCCCTGACCGGCCCGGTGCGCCGTCTCGGACAGGAACAGACCACTTGTCCCGTGAGCAAGCCGCTGGAAAAGATTTTTTATCCGGACGCCGCCAAGATCGCCCGGGAGGTTTTCGATATGATGGGCCGCGCATTTCCCGACGTGGAAGTGGGCGGTCTCACCACCACATTCAAGGGGCCATTCTGATGATGAACGTGAAATACCATCTTGCCGAGGATACCATAGACAATCAGGACATCAACAGCCTCATCGAGTGGTTGAAAGGGGGACCGCGCCTCACCAAGAGCCGCCTCACGGTGGAATTCGAGAAGAAGTGGGGTGAGTGGCTGGGTCTCCCGTATTCGGTGTTCTGTAATTCCGGTTCCTCCGCCAACCTGTTGATGTATTACGTGCTGTCGATCTCGGGCCGGCTGAAGAATAAAAAAGTGATCGTCCCCAGCGTGGGGTGGGTCACCTCCATCGCCCCGGCCATCCAGTTCGGGTTCGAGCCCGTCATGTGTGAGGCCGACAAGGACACCTTCGGCCTGGATTTGGATCATTTGGAAACTCTGCTGAAGAAACACAACCCGTCCACGGTGTTCATGGTGCAGGTGCTGGGCGTTCCGCACAAAATGAAGGAATTGATGGCGCTGAGACAGAAATACGGGTTTTTCCTTCTGGAAGACGCCTGCGCGGCCATCGGCGCTTCCATCGACGGTAAAAAGGCCGGGTCGTTCGGCGACATGGGCAGCTTCTCCTTCTATTTCGGCCATCAGATGTCCACCATCGAGGGCGGGATGGTCTCCACGCCGGACAAACAGTTCCGCGACCTTCTCCTCATGATGCGCAGCCACGGGTGGAGCAAGGATCTGGACCGGGAAGACCACGAGGCCCTGGTGAAAAAATACGGGATAGACGATTTCCACACGCCGTTCGTGTTCTATGAGCCGGGCTTCAACGTCCGCAACACGGACCTCGGGGCGTTCTTGGGGCTGCGGCAGGTGGCGAAACTGGACTGGATTATTTCCCGCCGGCAGGAGAATCACGCCCTTTACAAGAAGCACCTGGGGGACAAGTTCACCATCCAGAAGGCCCTCCCCGGCGCGGTGGTGTGCAGCATTTCTTTCGGCGCCCTGGCCAAGGACACGGAGGAACGGCGGCGGATCGTGAAAGCCTTGGAAAACAACGGCATCGAGACCCGCATCTTTTCCGCCGGGAACCTCGGACTGCATCCGTTTTGGTACAACCGTTACGGCAAGGCGAGTTTCCCCATGGCGGATCGCATCCACCACTGTGGGTTTTTCCTGCCGAACAACCCCTCACTGCGGCCGCAGGATGTCGACGCCATTTCCGGCGTCGTCCTGGACGCTGCGAAGGGCTGAAATCGTAGGAGAAAAAAGGAGACACCATGGGTTTCTATAAAGGCAAGAATGTTTTGGTCACCGGCGGCACCGGGATGATCGGCCGGCCGCTGGTGGAATTGCTTTTGGCGGAAGGCGCGCGCGTGCGCGTGGCCTCGATGGACGATCCGGGCCGGTGTCCGGCCGGGGCGGAGTTCATGAAGGCCAACCTGATCCACTGGGAAGAATGTCAAAAAGTGGTGAAGGACATGGATTTTGTTTTCAACGTGGTCGGCATCAAAGGGTCCGTGGGGATCGGCGTGAAACGGTCGGCGAGTTTCATGGTGCCGCACCTGCTGTTCAACACGCACATGATGGAAGCGGCCCGGCAGGCCAAGGTGGAGCGGTACCTTTATACCAGCAGCATCGGCGTCTATCCCCCGGCCGAAATTTTTTACGAGGACGACGCCTTCAAGCTGCCGCCGGACAACAGCGACCGGTTCGCCGCTTATGCCAAACGCGTGGGCGAACTGCAGGCCGAGGCCTACGGCATCGAGTTCGGCTGGGACAAGATCGCCATCGTGCGGCCCGCCAACGTGTACGGGCCCGGCGACAATTTCGATCCCAAGACCGCCATGGTGGTGCCGGCCCTGATGGCGCGCGTGGTGGGTGGAGAGAATCCTCTGGTGGTGTGGGGCGACGGTTCGGCGGTGCGTGATCTCATCTATTCCCGCGACTGCGCCAAGGGCATGATGCTGGCCATGGAGAAGGGGGCCTGCCTGAAGGCCATCAACCTGGGCAGCGGCAAGGGATACAGCATCAAGCAGGTGGTGGAGACGCTTTGCTCGCTCTTCAAGCCTTCGCCCACGGTCCAGTGGGACACCGCCAGGGCCACCGGCGGTAAAATACGGCTGATGGACATGCGGCGGGCCAAGGAGCTCATCGGTTTCGTTCCGGAGACGTCCCTCGAACAGGGGTTGCGGGAGACCTTGGACTGGTATTTGGCCAACAAGGACAAGGCCGACAAGCGCTACAACGTTTTTCATCAGAAAAACTACATGGAGAAATGACCGCGATGGATTATTACAAGAACCGAAAAGTTTTGGTCGCCGGTTCCACCGGGCTGGTGGGCATGGCGCTGACGAGGCGCCTCAGCGAGAGCGGCGCCCGGGTGCGGGCCGTGGTGCACACCACTCCGCCGCCGGTGAAATATCCCGGCGTGGAATACGTGACGGCGGATTTGACGGGGAAAGAGGACTGCCGGCGCGTGGTGGACGGCATGGAGTTCGTCTTCCTCGTGGCCGCCAATACCTCCGGCGCCGCCACCATTTCCGCCACGCCGCTGGTGCACGTGACCCCGAACATTATCCTGAACGCCCTGATGCTGGAGGCGGCCTATACCGCCGGGGTTCTGAAATTCATGTGGTTGAGCAGCACCACCGGCTATCCGGACACCGGCGCCCGCCCCGTGAAGGAGGAGGAGATGTACAACGGGGATCCTTACGATGTCTATTTTCCCGTCGGCTGGATGAAACGATACACGGAAGTGCTCTGCCGGATGTACTCCACCAAACTTAAGAAGACGATGTGCGTGCAGGTGGCGCGCCCCACCAACATCTACGGCCCGTTCGATGATTTCCGCTGGGAGACTTCCCACGTTCTGCCGGCGCTCATCCGCAAGGTGGTCGAGCGGCAAAACCCCCTCGAAATCTGGGGCACCGGCGACGACGTGCGCGACGTTATCTACGTAGAGGACTTCGCCGAGGCCTGCCTCTCGATTCTTGAAAAAAGCACAACCTACGACCCGGTCAACGTCGGGTTGGGCAAGGGCTACAGCGTGAAAGAGATGGTCAGGACCCTCTGCGAGGTGGAGGGGTATAAGGACGCCAAGATCGTCTTCAACAGCAACAAGCCCAGCATGATCCCGGTGCGCCTGATCGACGCGACGAAGGCGGCCGCCAAATACGGATTCAAAGCGAAGACCGATTTGCGCGAGGGCATCGAGAAGACGGCGAAGTGGTACCGCGACAACCTGGCCATCGTGAAACGGTAAACGCCGCGCGTGAAAACCACCCTCTTCATCCCCGTCCTGAACGAAATCGAGGCCATGCGGCAGGTCCTGCCGCGCCTCCCGAAGGGATGTTGCGATCAGATCCTGGTGGTGGACGGGCAATCGCGCGACGGTAGCGCGGAATACGCAAGGTCCCTCGGTTGCGACGTCTACGTTCAGAAGGAGAAGGGGCTCCGGGCCGCCTATTCCGAGGGAATCCAGCACGCCACGGGGGAGGTGATCGTCACCTTCAGTCCCGATGGCAACTCGTTGCCGGAGAAGATCCCCGAACTGATCGATAAGATGAGAGAGGGATACGACATGGTCATCGTGTCCCGCTATCTGGGAGGGGCCCGCAGCGAGGACGACGACATGATGACCGGGTTCGGCAACTGGATGTTCACCTCCCTGATCAACTTTTTTTTCAGTTCGAATTACACCGACGCGCTGGTGATGTTCCGCGCCTACCGGAAAGACATCGTGAAAAGGCTGGGGTTCGACAAGCCGGTGTTTTTTATGGAGTGGTTCGAGAAGAAAATACGGACCCTTTCCGGCTGGGAGCCGCAGATGTCCATGCGCTGCGCCAAAGCGCGTCTTCGGGTGGGGGAGATCCCGGGGGATGAGCCGCCGCGTATCGGGGGCGTCCGGAAGATCACCCCGTGGCGCTCCGGGGCGGTGTTGAGCGTGCAGATTCTGTACGAATTTCTGACATAGGGGACGAACATGGAGAAAAGAACGTTCAAACGGGTTATCATCACCGGCATCAGCGGTTCCGGCGGAAGTTATCTGGCGGAACACATCGTCCGGGAACATCCGGGCGCGGAGGTCCACGGGCTTTCCCGTTGGCACAGCACCGCGGGGTCCGGAAACCTGGAGGCCATCCGGGACAGGGTCGTCCTCCACGAATGCGACATGACGGATTTCAGTTCGCTGATGTCGGCGGTGTCCGAGGTGAAACCGGACGCGATCTTCCATTTGGCGTCGCATGCCAACGTGCGGGCTTCCTTTCAAACGCCGCTGGCCGTGCTGGAGAACAACATCATGAACACCGCCAACCTGCTGGAGGCCGTCCGGCTCGCCAAACTCGACCCGTACATCCAGCTCTGCAGCACGTCGGAGGTATACGGGCAGGTGGATCCCAAGGACGTGCCCATCCGAGAGGACTGCTCCCTGCGGCCCTCCAGTCCCTACGCGGTGTCCAAAGTGGCCCAGGATCTGTTGGGGTGGACGTATTTCCGCAGTTACGGCATGAAAGTCATCCGCACGCGCATGTTCGCGTACATCAATCCCCGCCGGGCGGACCTTTTCGCCACCTCGTTCGCTCGGCAGGTGGCGCGCATCGAGGCGGGGTTGCAAAAGGAGCTCGTCCACGGGAACTTGGATTCGGTCCGCACCCTCATCGATGTGCGCGACGCCATGGAGGCCTACTGGGTGGCGCTGGAGCATTGCGCGCCGGGAGAGGCGTACAACATCGGCGGAACGACCGTCATTAAGGTGGGGGAATTCCTGGACCTGCTCCTCAAACGCAGCCGCGTTCCCATCAAGACGCGCCAGGACCCCGCGCTGCTCCGTCCGGCCGATGTGACCCTGCAGATCCCGGACACCACGAAATTTTTCAACGCCACCCAATGGAAACCGAAACATTCTTTCGAGGAAAGCGTTGAACTCCTCCTGGGCCATTGGAGAAAAGAGATCGCAAAGGAAGCGACCCATGCCAAACAAGACGACTGAAGCGAAAATTTTGATTACTGGCGGGGCCGGGTATATCGGCTCCGTCCTGACGCGCGTGTTGCTGGACAACGGCTATCGCGTGACGGTGTTGGATGCGTTCAAGTTCCGGCAGCCCAGCCTCTTGGATTGCTGCGCCGAGCCGTCGTTTGAGGTGGTCCGCGGGGACTGCCGCGACGAACGGACGTTGAAGGACCTTCTCAAAAACGCGGACGTCGTCATCCCCCTCGCCGCCTTGGTCGGAGCGCCGCTCTGCGACCGGGATCCCATCGCCGCCGAGACGACCAACCAGACGGCCGTGGAGATGCTCTGCAAACAGGCCTCCAAGGACCAACGCATCCTCATCCCCACCACGAACAGCGGGTACGGCGTGGGCGAAAAGGGGAAGTTCTGCACGGAGGAAACCCCCATCCGGCCCATCTCTCTCTATGGCCGGACCAAGATGGCGGCCGAACGGGCCGTCCTGGAACACGGCAACGGCATCAGTTTCCGTCTGGCCACCGTGTTCGGCGCCTCGCCGCGCATGCGCGTGGATCTCTTGGTGAACGATTTCGTGTACCGGGCGGTCAAAGACCGCGCCGTGGTGCTCTTTGAAGGGCACTTCAAGCGGAATTACGTCCACATCCGGGACGTGGCCGGTGTTTTCCTCCATGGCCTCAAGAACTTTGAAAAGATGAAGGGAAAGCCGTACAACGTCGGCTTGGACGACGCCAACCTCTCCAAAATGGAACTCTGCCAGACCATAAAGAAGATCCTCCCGAAATTCGTCTTCATCGAGGCGCCTGTGGGGGAGGACCCGGACAAGCGGGACTACATCGTTTCCAACGCCCGCATCCTGGCCACGGGGTTCAGGCCGAAATTTTCCATCGAGGACGGCGTCCGCGAGCTGGTGAAGTGCTACAAGATCGTGCAGGATACATCGCACGCCAACGTCTGAGAGGGAAACCGTGGCGGAATTTCGGAAGATCGGCGGGTAAGATGGACATACTCTTCGTCAATCCCAGTCTCGAATGGAAGGCGGACCTGCAGAAGAAGATTTCCATTCGAATAGAAAGCAACATCCCGAACCAGGAATCGCCCCACATCGGGATCGCCTACCTACTGGCGATGGCGAAAAAAATCGGGATATCCGCCCATTACATCGACATGGTCATGCAGGGCTGGGATGTGGAGAAGCTGATGGATTTCATCGCGGAACACCGTCCGGCGCTGGTCGGATTCACGGCGTTCACCATCCAGATCAAGCCGGCCGGGAAGATCGCCGAAAAGATAAAAGAGCGTTTCCCCAAAACGGTCGTCTGCGTGGGCGGCCCGCACGCCGGCGCCGTCCCCGGGGAAACGCTGGAAGAATTCCCCGGCTTCGATTTCGCCGTTTGCGGAGAAGGCGAGCATCTGTTGCGCCGCCTCCTGGATGTCCTGGGGGACGAAAAGGCGCTGGAGAAATTGCCCGGCGTGGTCACCCGAGGGAAAAAAGATTACGCGTGGACGCCCATCGAAGATTTGGACCCGCTCCCGTTTCCCGCCTGGGAGGAGTTTGATTTGACCAAATATCCGGGGACCTATCCCCATCGCACCCGGCAGGAACTCCCGATGATCGTTGGCCGCGGTTGCCCGTTCCGGTGCACGTTTTGCTGCCGTGCCTTGGGCGACGATAACCGTCGGAGGAGCGTCCGGTCCGTCCTGGCGGAGATTGAGCATAACGTGGAGAGGTTCGGCTGCGAGTCCGTCGCGTTCATGGACGAGACGTTCGTCCTCCCGGGGAAATGGATGGATGAGTTCCTGTCAACCTACATGAAGCGGGGCCTCCATAAAAAAGTCAGCTGGAGTTGTTCCACCCGCGTGAGCCAGATCACGCCGGATTTTTTGAGGCGCATGCGGGAAGCCGGATGTTATTACATTTTCTACGGGATGGAGAGCGCGGACGACGCCACGCTCCGCCTCATCAAAAAGGGGATCACGGTCCAGCAGATCCGGAACGCCGTCAAGTGGTCCCAACAGGCCGGCATCATCCCCGTGGGGGCGTTCATCATCGGCCTTCCCGGCGATACGGAGGAGAAAATACACCGGGCCATCGATTTGGCCAGGGAATTGAACCTGTACTCGGTCACGTTCCCCATCGCCGTCCCCTTCCCGGGCACGGAATTGCGGGACATGGCGCTGAAAAAGGAATACGGCATGCGGATATTGACGAACGACTGGGACCTTTACGGAAAACAGTCCGGCGGTGTCATGGAGAGCGACGACCTCTCCTGGCAGAAGAGGAACGAGCTGCAGAAGATCGCCTATCAGACGCATCCGAAAAAGAAGATCGCCCAATACGTGGAGTGGTTGGAGAAAGTCAAGAACTGACCGGTTTTGTGCGCCCGCCGATCCCCCCAAGAAGCCCCCATGCCGCCCTCTTTTAAGATTTTTTTTGATTCCCTCCGCCGGACACCGGCCGTCGCGTATTTTTTTCTGATGGCGGCGGTTTTTTACGCGGATAAGTTCCTCGGGCCCTATGGGCTGATCCGTCTTCACGACACCTTCGACGTGGAATTCGCCCGGTACAAGGCGGCGGGAGAACTGTTGTTTCGGCACGGCTTTTTTGCCTGGTACCCCGTGGCCGCGGGGGGTAGCCCGGCCTATGCGCACACCTCCCCGCCCTATCACCCGCTCTGTCTTTTGTCGCAGTTTTTCCCGCTCTGGTTCCTTTACGGCGCGCTGACCATCACGCTCATGGCCGTGGCGGGGTATGGCATGTACCGCTTCCTGAACGAGCTGCTCGAGCTGGACAGGCCGCTTGCGTCCATCGGCGGGTTTGTCTTCGCCGTCGGCACACAGATTCAGAACGAGAGCATTGTGCATGTGGTCTACAACTACGCTTTCCCGCTTTTCTTCGTCTGGACCGCCGGGGCGATCCTTAAGGGCCGGAGGATTTCCTGGGGGGTGTCGCTGGGGGTGCTGGCAACGGTCTTCTTCTCCTACGCGGCGTTGACGATCCCATTTTTCAGTCTGTTGCATCTGGTCTTGGCGTGGTATGTGGCCGGGAACGATGTTTATAAACGAAAAGGCCTCCTGTGGCAATGGGCCTTGTTGTGGGGGGGCTATATCCTGGTGTTCGCGCCGCAATTGTATGCCTTGTATGATTACAGTTTGATGACCTCCCGGATTTATTCGCCGAATGTGCGCGGTTTTTTTTCGTATCTCGCCGAGTTCGCGGTATCGCTTCCCGTCAAGGGGCTGGTTGTTCTTCCGTTGGCCGTATCGCTTGTGTGGAGCCGCTCCGCAAGGGTGAGACATTGGCTGTCTCTGGGGGCTTTTTTTCTGGCCGTTTCCGCCTTTTTTTATTCCAGCGCCTCGAACTTCCTGGCGGGCACGTTCTTGCCGAAGATGGATCTAGGACACTACTTCTGGACGCTGGGATTCATTGCGACGGTGACGACGTTCGTGGCCCTGGCGCATTCGAGAGGAGGCCTCGGCGGCGGCCGGGGGATTCTCCTTGTCCTGGTCGCGGTGTTGGGCGTTTCATGGTTCGAATTGTCGCCGGATGAGCGGTTGTTCCTGATCCCGGCCAACCTGTTGATGTTCGGCGGACTTTTCTTTTTTGTCCGTCGTTCCGCCGGCGAAGGGACGGGCCTCGGCCGGCCGCTGGCCATCGCTTTGTTCGTGACAGCCGCGCTCTTTGCGCGGGCGTATCGGGTGGTGGCGCAGGAACATCATTCCTACGAACGCGATTTCGGAAACGCAGAGCTCCTGAAATCGGCGCTGGCCCGTTCGGCGGCGGGCCGGATCGGTTCCTGGCAGCTCCCGCCGGCTCCGGTGATGTCGGTGGGGCTGGAGACATTGGACGGGCGCGGGCCCTTTTTCTACGGGCCCTATAAACAATTCATCGGCAAGGCGATCGAGGGTCAGTTTCAGACGGCAGAACAGGCAAAAGAGTTTTATGAATACTGGTATAACCTGTATCTGGCGAACGGCGATCTGAGGCGGGGGCCGACCGACGGTCTATTGCAAAAAATCAATTTGCCGATGTTGAAGGCGGCGCATTTGACGCACCTCGTTTCTCCCGGGGCATTGCCTGAAATGGAGACGGTTTCAAAAGAGGTGACGGTCATCAAGGACGAAAAAAAATGGTTCCGGTTTTTGCCGGGGCCGCTGGTCGAACTGTGGCGACCGGTCCCGCTTTACGTCTATGCGCTGAAAGATCCCCAGGAACGCGCGTATTTGGCGGAGGCGGCGGTTATATTGCCGACCGGGAAAGAGGTATTGTCGCAGATGGCGTCTTCTCCCGAGAAGTTGAAGGACACGGTTTTCTTTTCCCAGGAGGATGCTTCCGCGCCGTCGGCCGCGTGGGCGGCGGGCGCTTTCGTTGGGAAGAAGAAATTGAAACTTGAGCGGGCCGGGCCGGATGAGTTGGTTTTTGAGGCCGAAACCGAAGGCCCCGCGGTCCTGGTGGTCTCCCATAATTTTCATCCGAATTGGACGGCGTCCGTGGAAGGGGAAAAAACGCCGGTTTTCCGGGCAAACCACACTTTCCAGGCGCTCTATATAGGAAGGGCCGGAAAAAGCAGGGTTGTTTTGAAATACAACGACCCCTGGTTGTGGCGGTTGCACCTGGCAATCCCACTGGGCATTTTGGCGATCTTGGGGGGGCTTTGGCTTCCGGGGCGCTGGAAAACAAGGAGCCCGGCGACGACCCTCCTTGAGACAAATGGATAGAAAATTGATATAAACTCGACAATCTCTCCGGGAAGAGGACAAAACGCGCATGATCATCACCAAGACCCCGTTCCGAATTTCTTTTTTCGGCGGCGGAACGGATTATCCGACATGGTATCGGGAAAACGGCGGCGCCGTCCTTTCCACGTCCATCGACAAATACGCCTATATCACCTGCCGCTACCTTCCGCCGTTTTTCGAATATAAATACCGCATCTCCTACACATTGAACGAGCATGTCAAGGAGATCGGAGAGATCCAGCACCCCTCGGTGCGGGGATGCTTGAACTATCTGAAAATCCAGCCGGGCCTGGAAATCCACTACGACGGCGATCTGCCGGCACGGACCGGTCTGGGATCCAGCTCTACCTTCACCGTGGGCTTGTTGAAGAGTCTTTACGCGCTCACCGGCAAGGTGGTCGGCAATCTTGAACTGGGCCATGAGGCCATTCACATTGAACAAAATGTCATCCGGGAGAACGTGGGGTGCCAGGACCAGTTGGCGGCCGCCGTGGGAGGGCTGAACCACATGGAGTTCGGTCCCGATGACCGGATTCTGGTGACGCCCCTGATCGTATCGAAGGAACGCATGAACCAGCTTCAGTCGCATTTGATGCTTGTGTTCACCGGGCTGTCGCGAGTGGGAGTTAAATTGGCCGGGGACATCATCCAAAACACGCCCAAGAAAAAAGAGGAACTGAGAGCCATCCAGCAGATGGTCAAGGAGGCGCTCAAGATCCTGAACAGTTCCGCCGACCTGACGGCGTTCGGGAAGCTGCTGCATGAGAGCTGGAACATAAAGAAGACGCTGGCCGACGGGATAACCACCCCGCTGGTGGACGATCTGTACGGTGCGGCGCTGAAAGCCGGGGCGGTGGGAGGGAAACTTTTGGGCGCCGGCGGCGGCGGGTTCGTTCTGCTCTTTGCTCCGCCGGAACGCCACGGGCAGATCCGGGAATCCCTGAAGAAATTTTTGCACATCCCCTTCGAATTCGAGAATTTTGGCAGTCAGATCGTGTATTACAAACCGGAAGATTCTCTCCGCTGGCAGTTTCCCGCCGGCCGATAGGGCTTCCTCCCCGCCCTTCTCCTCTCCGCCCCCGCCGCCCAGTCGTATTTTTCAGTCCCACCATATTTGAGTCGTTTTTTCGCATCAAAAGCATCACAGGCCTCTGTTGTAAAAAACTCTTGACAACGCGGCATTTTGGATGTAAATAATATTTAGAACGTTTTAAACGTACAAAAAGGATGGCCTATGACCCCCACTTCTCCCCAAGACGAGTTCGTGCGCTTCGCCGGCCAACTGGCGGAGAGCTTTAGTTTCAACAAGTCCATCGGACAGATCTACGGGTTGCTCTATCTGAACCCGGAGCCGCTCTCCCTCGATGAGATCTCAAAGCGTTTGCTCATGAGCAAGGGGAACGCCAGCATCAACCTGCGGGTCCTGGAGGAGTGGGGGGCCGTCCGTTCCGTTCCCATCCCCGGCAGCCGTCGGGACCATTACGAGGCCAACCGAAATCTGAAAGAGGTCGCCCTGCGGCGGCTGGAGGAGGGGTTGGGACGACGCATCTCCTGGGCGGAAAAACGTCTGGATGATTTTTTAACCCGCACCAAAGAATCGCCCGGTTCCGAGATGAACGCGGAGACGAAAAAACAGCTTCAGGAGATCCGAGTGTTGCTGGCCCGCGGCCGCAAAGCCATGGCCCTTCTGCCCAAGATCGGTCGGTTTTTGACGTAAGAGGAGGACGGCCCCATGAAGATAGCGGTCGTTGTCCAGGCGCGGATGACGTCGCAGCGGTTGCCGGGCAAGGTGCTGAAAGTGTTGGGCGGAGGACCCCTGTTGGCCCGAGTTTGGGAGCGTGTCCGCCGCGCCACCACGGTGGACGAGGCCCTGGTGGCCACCTCCGACGATCGGACCGATGATGCGCTGGCGGATTTCTGTCAAAAGGAGCACATCGGTTTTTTCCGGGGATCGTTGACCGATGTGGCGGGAAGGTTTAAGGGGGTTTTTGAAAAATACGGACTGGACGCTTTTGTCCGTATCAGCGGCGACAGTCCGTTCATCGATCCGGCCCTGATCGACGATTGTGTCCGGGTCTACCGTAAGGGGGACCACGACATTGTGACCGATGTGTTGAAGCGCACATTTCCTCGGGGCCAGTCCGTGGAGGTTGTCGGGAGAGAGGCGTTTTTTCGGGCCTATCCCGAGATGCGCACGGAAGAGGACCGGGAACACGTCACCCCCTATTTTTATAGGTCCTTGGGAGCTTTCCGGATTTTCAATCTGGAGTCCGGCGGCGATTTCGGCGCGGCGCGATTGACGGTGGACACGCCGCAGGACATGCTCCTGGCGGAAAGAATGATGACCATGATGAAGAAGCCCCATTGGGAATACGGTTGGAGAGAGTTGCTGGAATTGCAGCGGGCCGCCGCTGCTTTCGAAGGACGGGCATGACATGAAAAAAACGCTGCGCGTGGGAATCATCGGGCTGGGCGTGGGGGAACGGCACCTGGCCGCTTACCGGAAACTTCGCGCCTGTTCCGTGGTCGCGTTGTGCGACCGGGCGAAGGCGAAACGCGCCTGGGCCGAAAAGAAATATCCGAAGGTCCGGGTGTCGTCGCGGGCGGACGAGCTGTTGAACGACAAGGACGTCGACCTTGTTTCGATCGCTTCCTTCGACGATGACCATTTTGAACAGGTTTTAAAAGCCCTGCGGGCAGGGAAGCATGTGTTCGTCGAAAAACCGCTCTGCCGCAGCCGGGCGGAGTTGCGGGCCGTCAAACGGGAGTGGACAAAGTCTCGAGGACGTCTGGAACTCGGCTCGAATCTGGTCCTTCGGGCGGCCCCCCTCTATCGCTGGCTGAAAAAGGCCATCGCCGCCGGCGAATTCGGCCGGATCTACGCGGTCGACGGTGAATACCTCTACGGCCGCCTGGAGAAGATCACCGCGGGATGGCGCCGGCGCGTGAAAGGATACTCCGTGATGCTGGGCGGCGGGATCCATCTGATCGATTTGTTCCTTTGGTTGACGGGCGACCGGCCGGAGAAAGTTTTGTCGACGGGTAATAGCATTTGCACCGAAGGCACGCCTTTCCGCTACAACGATTATGTCGCGGCCACGTTTCGGACCGCTTCGGGGCTGGTGGGGCGCATCACCGCCAACTTCGGGTGCGTTCATCCGCACCAGCATGTCCTGCGGATCTTCGGCACGAAAAAAACCTTCATCTACGACGACGCCGGCCCACGGCTTTTCTCCAGCCGTTCTCCGGAAGAAAGGCCGCTCCGGATCGCGCTTTCCCCTCATCCGAAAAGCAAGGGCGATTTGATTCCGGAGTTCGTTTCCGCGGTCTTAAAGGGGGGGGGCCGAAGGTTCCCAGCGCAGTCGTTTTTCGACGGAATCAGCGTGGCCGCGGCGTTCGATGAGTCGCTTAAATCGAAAACTTGGGAAAAAGTGAGGTACGTATGACCGCGCAACGGACGATTCCTTTTGGAAGGCCCTGGATCGGCGATGAAGAACGCCGTGCCGTGGAGGAGGTCTTGCGGGGAGATGTGCTGGCGCACGGCCCGCAGGGAAAGGCGTTTGAGGCCGAATTTGCTGCCGTCCTCGGCGAAGGCGCCCACGTGGTGAGCGTCAGCTCGGGGATGGCGGCCCTCCACCTCTCCTATTATCAGATGGGGCTGGGTCCCGGCGACGAGGTCCTCGTCCCGGCGTTGACCCACACGGCGACCGTGCATGCGGTGGAAATCATGGGGGCTCGTCCGGTTTTTGTGGATTGCGAACCGAGGTCCGGGAACGTGGATGTGTCCAAGATGGAAAGTTTGATAACGCCGCGGACCAAGGCCATCGGAATCGTGCACTTCCTCGGCGTCCCCTGTCCGATGGAGGAAATCGTCTCGTTAGCGGAACGTCACGGACTTCACGTGGTGGAAGACTGCGCGCTGGCCCTGGGAACGCGATTGAAGGGGAAGCATGCCGGCCTTTTCGGCGACTCCGGGTGCTTTTCTTTTTATCCCGTCAAACACATCACCACCGGAGAGGGGGGGATGTTCGTCACTCGGCACAAATCCGTCGCCGGCAAGGTTTCCAAGGCGCGCGCCTTCGGGGTGGACCGGAGTTTTTCCGAGAGGACGATCCCGGGGATGTACGACGTTTTAAGTTTGGGGCTGAACTACCGGATGAGCGACATCAACGCCGCCCTGGGGCGCGTTCAGCTCACGCGGTTGCCGGAGATCCTTCGCCGGCGCCGGGCCAACTTCGCGTTTCTGAAGGACGCTTTGAAAGGGTCTGGTAACATATCCGTTTTGGACGGCGGAGCCACCGGCGAGGAAAGCAGCTGTTATTGTCTGAGCGTCGTCCTCGAGGGGCCGTTGGGAGCGCATCGCGCCAAGGCGGTGTTCAAACTCAACGAGGCGGGGATCGGGACGAGCGTCTATTACCCCCAGCCGGTGCCGCGGATGACCTACTACCGGGAAAAATACGGTTATCGTCCGGAGGATTATCGCCAAGCCGCGCGCATCAGCGATCAGTCCATCGCCCTGCCGGTGGGGCCCCATCTGACGGCGGACGACCTGGATTACATCGTCACCCATTTCAAACGCGTCATCAAGGAGGTTTTGCCATGACGGACGAACTCAAAGGGAAAAAGATCCTCTTAATCGGAGGGGCGGGCTTCATCGGCCATAACATGGCCCTGACCTTCTCCCAATGGGGGGCGGAGGTCCACATCGTCGACGGCCTTCAGGTCAACAATCTCCTTTGGTTCTCATCGCAGGATAACGATTCGGAGCACAAAGACCTCTACATGAGGTTCATCCAAGAGCGGCTGGACCTGTTGCGAAAGGCCCGTATCCCGCTCTATGTTCAGGACGTGAGAGACTACCACGCCCTGTGCCGCATCATGAGCCAGATCCGTCCGCAGATAGTCATCCATCTGGCGGCGGTGGCCCATGCCGGCCGCTCCAACAAGGATCCCTACAGCACGTTTGACCACAGTTTGCGCACGCTCGAGAACGCCCTCGATGCCAGCCGGGGCATCGTCGAGCATTTCGTCTATTTCTCCTCCAGCATGGCGTATGGGAACTTTCTGACCCCGGAGGTGGACGAGGACCAGCCGCTGAACCCCATCGGGATTTACGGGGCCCTGAAAGTGGCCGGGGAAAAGATCGTCATTGCCTACCAGCAGGTTTTCGATATCCCCTATACCATCGTCCGTCCGTCGGCCCTCTACGGACCGCGCTGTGTGAGCCGCCGCGTGGGGCAGATCTTCATCGAAAACGCCCTCCAGGGAAAACCTCTCCGGATGGAGGGGGACGGCAAGGAACGCCTGGATTTTACCCACATCGACGACCTGGTGGAAGGAATCCGTGTGATTCTGACCAACCCGAACTCGCGGAATCAGACATTCAACGTGACCTACGGACAGTCCCGGTCCATCAATGAGCTGGCCGGCATCGTCACGCAGCATTTCCCCGGCTCAAAGATAGAGAATGTAGCGCGGGATAAATTAATGCCGTTCCGCGGGACGCTCAGCATCAAAAAGGCTCAGAAACTTTTGGGATACGCCCCCCAAAATCCCATTGAGGTGGGTTTTTCGAAATACATCGCGTGGTACAAGGACATCCACAAAGGTTGAAGGAGCGGGAGATGGGGATGGAACTCGAACAAGACGCGTGGCTTTCCGGCATTTTACAGAAGGCCGCTTTCCGCGTCTCCGGCGCAGCGAACGGAACGAGGTCTCATTGCGACCTCGTCAAGAAAATGCGCGTTGTCGCCAAACGCGGCCCGGCATTTTTTTACACGCGCGCGTCCACTCGGGATATCGCGTCCTTGCGGCGTTTCAGCGAGGCGGGGTTCTATGTGGTGGAGACCAACGTCCTCATGGAACGCCGCCCCGCGGCCCGCCTCCCTGAGTTTTTTGGGGGCCGCTGCCGCGTGCGGCCGGTCGTGGCCAAGGACGCGGATCGGCTTTTGGACATTGCCGGGACGAGTTTTGAATATTCACGCTTTCATCTGGATCCGGAAATCCCCCGCCGCGTGGCCGACCGGATAAAAAGAGAATGGATTCAAAGTTACATCGACGGGAAAAGAGGCGATGAACTGCTGGTGGCTGAGAAAAAAGGAAAGGCGGTCGGTTTTCTCGCCGTGTTGGCCAAGAGAGAGGGGCGGCTCTCGTTGCGCATCATCGATCTGTTGGCGGTGTCCTCGCGGATGAGGGGACACGGGGTCGGTCGGTCTTTGGTCGGGGCGTTGGTCCGGGGCGGGGCGGGCCGGTGCCATCGGCTGCGTGTGGGCACGCAGGCGGCCAACGGGCCCGCCCTGAGGTTCTACGAGAACTGTGGATTTCGCGTCAAAGACACGGCGTATGTGATGCACGCCCACAGCAAGAGGATGAAATGAAGATAGGTCGTTTCGATACGACGGAAAAGGTTTTGGTGGTGGCCGAGATCGGCAACAACCATGAGGGCCGTTTCGAGGTGGCCGAACAACTGGTCCGTCGCGCCGCCGAATGCGGCGCCGACGCGGTGAAATTCCAGACGTACAAGACCGAAAAATTCGTCAGCGCCAGGGACGCCGCTCGCTTTCAGCGGCTGAAGTCTTTTGAGCTGACCCAGCCTCAATTCGAAAAGCTCGCCGCTTTGGCCCATTCCTTGAACCTTCTTTTCATCTCCACCCCGCTCGATATGGACAGCGCGGAGTTCCTCGCGCCGATCGTGGATGCGTTTAAGGTGGCTTCGGGGGACAACACGTTCTATCCTCTCATCGAAAAGGTGGTTTTGACCGGGAAACCGGTGATCGTGTCGGCCGGTCTGACCGATTACGGGGAGATCCTCGAAACGGTGAAGTTCATGGGGCGTTGCCGAAAAAAAGGGGGCGTTTCCGGGGAGACGGCGGTACTGCATTGCGTCAGTCTTTACCCGACGCCGCCGGACCAGGCGGGATTGAGGGCCATCCGTTTTCTAACGGAGAAGATGGACTGCGCCGTGGGTTATTCCGACCACACGACGGGTCTTGAAGCGGTTGTTGCGGCCGTGGCGTTGGGGGCGCGCATCGTTGAAAAGCATTTCACGTTGGACAAAAATTTTTCCGATTTCCGCGACCATAAAATATCCGCCGATCCGGGGGAACTGGCGGAGTTGGTCCGAAGGGTCCGAACGGTTTCACTTATGTTGGGAGAGCTGGAGAAAAAGGCCCGGCCGGAAGAACGTCGTATGGCCCCATCCGTCCGGCGGTCCATCGCCGCGTCCCGGGACCTCCCGGCCGGACACCGGCTCACGCGGGAAGACCTCATGTGGATCCGTCCGGGAGAAGGCCTTCCGCCGGGACAGGAAAAGCGGCTGTTGGGGAAGAAACTGAAACGAACCGTGCGGCCCGGCGAATTTCTATCGCCGATCGACGTGGGGTAGACGGAGCTTATTTCATGTGTGGAATCGCCGGCTATATCGGGACCGCTGTTCTGGACGACCGTCGTTTGGACGGATGTCTGGCGTTGATGCGCCGGCGCGGGCCCGACCACGCCGCTCGGAAGGATTGGACCATGCGTTCCGGCCGCCGCATCCATTTCCTGCACAGCCGGCTCAATATCATCGATTTGGAAGCGCGGTCCAACCAGCCCTTTCAGGTGGGGAAGAAATGGTTGGTCTATAACGGCGAACTGTACAACTATACGGAGATCCGGCGGGAACTCGAGGCCGAGGGAGAGGTTTTTTCCACCACTTCGGACACGGAGGTGTTCCTGCGGGGCATAAAAGTTTTTGGATGGGAAGTCCTGGACCGGTACGAGGGCATGTGGGCCTTTGCCGTATACGACGAGGAGGAAGACGCGCTCGTCCTTTGCCGTGACCGCTTCGGGGAGAAGCCGCTCTATGTCCATCGGGATGCGTCAGGGATTTATTTCGGTTCGGAGACCAAGTTTATTGCCGCGCTGCTAGGCCGGCGGCTGGAAATTGATCACGAACAGATGAAACGGTTCCTGGTGAACGGGTACAAATCACTTTACAAGGAAGGACAGACCTTTTTCAAGGGCTTGGAGGAACTTCCCGCCGCCCACGTTTGGCGGGTGGAGGGCTCCGGTCGGGTTCAACAGAAACGCTATTGGAAGCCGTCCATCGGAGCGGACGCCGGGATGACGTTCGAGCAGGCCGTGTCTGGCGTGCGGGAGCGCCTTTTCCGGGCGGTGGAGATCCGTTTGCGGGCGGATGTGCCTCTGGCCTTCTGTATGAGCGGGGGGGTCGACTCGAACGCGCTGATCGGCATCGCCAAAAAAGAATTGGGATACGATGTTCACGGGTTTACCATCGCCAACACCGACCGACGTTACGAAGAACAGGAAATGGTCGATTGCGCCGTCAAATCCCTGGGGCTGCGCCATACGTCCATCCCGGTCGATACGCGCGATTTTTTGGCGAACATGAGGACGCTTGTCCGGCAGCACGACGCTCCGGTATTCACGATCTCCTATTACGCGCATTGGCTCTTGATGAAGAGCGTTGCCGATCAGCGTTACCGGATTTCCGTGAGCGGAACAGGGGCCGATGAATTGTTTTCGGGATATTACGACCATCACCTGGCCTATCTTTACGATGTCCGCGAGGACCGTGCCCTGCACGGGGCTGCGCTCGAGGCTTGGGAAAAAAATGTACGGCCGTGGGTGAGAAACCCTTTCCTCGGCGACCCGGACCTGTTCGTCCGAGATCCGAATTTCCGGAAACATATTTATTTGGAGGCCGACGATTTCGCCGGCTACTTGACGGAAAAATGGGCCGAACCGTTCCGGGAAGAAACGCTGACCCAGGGAGGCCTTCTTCGAAACAGGATGCTCAACGAACTTTTTTACGAGGCGGTCCCGGTCATCCTGCATGAAGACGACCTGAATGCCATGTATTTTTCCGTCGAGAACAGGTCCCCCTTTTTGGATCGGGCGCTCTTCGAGTATTGCGGCCGGATCCCGGTCCGGCATCTTGTCCGAAACGGCCGCGCCAAGGCCGTCCTCCGGGAGGCTCTGCGGGGGATCGTGCCCGATCCGATTTTGGACAATCCGCGAAAAGTGGGGTTCAACGCCCCGATTCGGTCCTTCCTGGACACGGCCGATCCCCGCGTGAAGCCCGCTCTCTTGAAAGATAGTCCCGTTTTCGATTGGGTTCGCCGGGAGAAAATCGAGGTCTTGTTGGATAAGAAGGAACTGCCGAACAGCGAGAGCAAATTCCTTTTCTATTTCCTCTCCACAAAACTTTTCCTGGAGGAGTTTTCCTGAGGCGGGCCATGGGGACCGGAACAGTGGCCATTGTGGATTATGGGCTGGGCAACCTCCGTTCCGTGGCGGGGGCGGTGAAACGCGCGGGATTCGCCCTCCGCATCACCTGTCGAACGGAGGAACTGGAAAAGGCCGACAAACTCATCCTGCCGGGGGTGGGCGCGTTCGGTGACGGCATGAAAAATTTGAGGGAGCGCGGACTGGTGGAGACTCTCACGGAATTGGTAATCCGACGGAAAAAACCGATCCTGGGGATATGTCTCGGATGCCAATTGTTGGCTCGGGAGAGCGAGGAGTTCGGCCGTCACGCCGGCCTGGGCTGGCTGGCGGGGGCCGTTGTGCGGCTGCGCCCGGCGGACCCCGCGCTGCGCGTGCCGCATGTGGGGTGGGACGATTTGGTCCAGAAGCGCGAAAGCATCTTGTTCCGCGGGATAGCGCCGGACGCCCTGTTCTATTACGTGCACAGCTATTATGTGCAACCGGACGATCCGTCCTTGGTGTATGGGGAGTGCGACTACGGGATGAAATTTCCCGCCGTGCTCCAAAGGGACAACATATACGCCACGCAGTTCCATCCGGAGAAGAGCCAGCGGCAGGGGCTCGATCTCCTGAAGAACTTTCTCGACAATGCTTAGAAAACGCCTTGTCACGGTCTTGACGTTTAACGACGGCGTGTTGTTCCGGACGAAGGAGTTTCAGCCGGATTACCGGTATACCTTGAATTTCGTCGACGCGTGGGCCGTCGATGAAATCGTCGTTTTGGACGTGACCCGACCGGGGACGGGGGACCGGGAAAATTTTTATGGAGTGGTCGAACTTTTTTCCGAGCGGTGTTTTGTGCCTCTGTCGGCCGGGGGCGGGGTCCGGAACATCGAGGATTTTCGGCGGCTTCTCAATTTGGGAGCCGACAAGGTGGTGATCAACACCGCCGCCCTGGAACGGCCGGAATTCATCTCCGAGGCGGCGGCCCTCTACGGCGCCCAGTGCGTGGTGGTCTCCATGGACGCCAAGAAGAAGGAACGGGGGGACTACGAGGTCTATTCCCATTTCGGCGCTCGCCCCACCGGACAATCTCCCGCCGGCTGGGCGAAAAGAGCGGAGGAGTTGGGGGCGGGGGAGATTTTCGTCACCGCCATCGACCGGGACGGTTCTCTGGAAGGCTATGACAACGAGTTGAACCGGCTCGTTTCGGAAGCCGTGAAAATACCCGTATTGGTTTGCGGCGGCGCCGGTAACTGGCAGCATTTCGTGGACGGTTTCGTTCAGGGGAAAGCCGCCGCGGTCTGCACCGCGTGCATCTACCATTTCACGGACACCAGCATTCGAAGCGCGAAGAAGTACCTGGCGACCGCCGGCATTCCCGTTCGGACGGCGTAAGGGCCCCGAGAGGACAGAGGAGAAAATCATGGTGAGGTATTGCACACGCTGCATCATGCCGGACACGCGTCCGAGGATCGAGTTTGACCGGGAAGGGGTCTGTAACGCCTGTCGTCACGCCGATGAAAAAAAGAAGATCGACTGGGAGGCGCGCCGCCGCGAGTTCCTCTCCCTGGTGGAGCCGTATCGTTCCAAAGACGGGGCCTGGGATTGCATCGTGCCTTGGAGCGGCGGCAAGGACAGCAGTTCCATCGCCTACCGGCTCAAGTTCGAATACGGCATGAATCCGCTGCTGGTCACGTTTTCTCCGCAACTGCCCAACGCGGTGGGGATGAATAACCGGGAAGCGCTCATCCGTTGCGGCTTCGACCATCTTTTCTTCCGGCCCGATCAGAAGATCCATCGCCATTTGGCGAGGCGCTTCTTCCGCGAACGGGGCAACCAGAAGGTGGCCTGGGACGCGGGAGTGAACACCGTGCCGGTGCAGGTGGCCTGTCATTACAACATCCCGCTGGTGTTCTACGCGGAGCACGGGGAGAGCGAATACGGCGGGAAGGTCCTTCGGGAGGAATCCAAGAAGGTCCGCGATTTCACCGAGGTGTTGGAACACCAGGTGGGAGACGACCCGCGCAACTGGATCGACGACGTGGTGGGGGTGAAGGACCTTAATCCCTATCTGTATCCGTCCGCCGAGGAGGTGAAACGGGTCGGCGTCAAGGCCCTCTATTTCGGGTACTTCTTCCGATGGAGCATGCTCAACAACTACAACTTCATTAAGGACAGGATTCCATTTCAGACCTGTCCCAAGGGGCGCACGGACGGCACCTTTACGGATTTCGACAGCCTGGACGACAAGTCCGACAACATTTATTACTACATGCAGTTCGTCAAATTCGGGTTCGGTCGGGCCACCCGCGACGCCTGCCGCATGATACAGAACGGACAGATGACGCGCGGGGAGGGGCTGGAGAAGGCTCGAAAATACGACGCGGAGTTCCCGAGGGATTTTTTTCCGGAAATGCTCGATTATCTGGGCATCGAAGAGGAGGAATTCCATCGGATCGTGGATCAGCACCGCAACGGCGAGATTTGGAAAAAAGAAGGGAATGGTTGGGCGCTGCGATATCCGCCAAAATAGGGGTTGGGGAAAAGATGGGAAGAATAGAAGAAGCGCCGTTCTGGGAACACAAAGGCATCCGGGTCGTTTTCGATCCGGAATGGCGGTGCCGCCGGCAGGAGCCCTTGCCTACGAAAGCATGGATCAAAACGTTCTACGAAAAACGTTATTTCCAGGAAGTGAAAGACGGTTGGGACGAGTTGCAAAATGAGGAGCGGGAGTTCTGGGAGAGGATTTTCGAGGACAAACGCGTCAACCTGGAAGAACTGCTCCCCGGCGGATCCGCCCCGTGGAAATGTCTGGACGTCGGGTGCGGGAACGGGATGTTCCTGGCGTATCTCCAGCGGCGAGGATGGAAGGTTCGGGGGATAGAGCCCAGTCCGTTGGCCCGGCTGGCAAGGGATAAATACGGAGTGGAATGCTCCCCCGATTTCATAGAAAACGTTCCGGTCCCATCGGCGGAAGATAAGTTCCACGTCGTCCACGTGGCGGACCTGTTGGAACATGTGCTTGAGCCGTACGAGTTGCTCCGCAAGTGTCACGCGTTTTTGCGGCCGGACGGGATATTCCTTCTCGATCACGGGTTGGATTTTAATCCGTTCCAATTGTCCGCCGTGGAGCAGATGGGGCTTCCCTGTTGGTGGATCGCCCCGGAACACATTACCTATTGGACGCACGACCAGGTCGTCGGCGCACTGCAGCGCGAGGGGTTCGAGATCGTCCGCAAGGAGAGCGATTTTCCCATAGACCTGCTGTTGCTGATGGGCATCGATTACGTGTCTCATCCGGAACGCGGCAGGGAAGCCCACCGGATGCGGGAGAATTTCGAGAGAGTCCTTTCGAAGACGGGCCGGGACGATGTCCGGCGGCGGTTTTATCGTCAATTGGCGTCGGTGGGGTTGGGCCGACAGATCCGTTTCTATTGCCGGCCGGGGAAAACATGATCATAGATCACATCGGTATCGTGGTGGAATCCATTGAGGAGGCGTCCGTCTATTACGCCCGGCATTTCGGATATGCGGCGGAGGGGGCGCCGGTGACGGATCCGCTTCAGGAGGCGGAAGTGCTGTTGATGCGGGACGAAAAAGGGCAGGCCATCGAACTGATTCGGCCGACCTCGCCGACTTCGCCCATCAGCCGCGCCATGAAAAAAGGCGGCGGGTTGAACCATGTTTGCTACCGGGTGAAGGACCTGGCCGCCGCATCGGCGCACCTGGAACAGTTGGGGGCGGTGTCGGTGCGCAGCGCCCGGCCGGCGGTTTTGTTCGGCGGCCGCCGGGTCGCCTTCTATTTCACGCGGGCCAACGAAATCGTCGAGCTTGTGGAAGAACAATCGCCGGGCACCGGAGGAGGGAAATGAATACATCCCTCCATTACGCCGATGTGCTGAAACAATTGAAGGAATACGAGTCCCGGAACGAAGAGCGACCGGTGATCCGGTGGTCGTTCCTGTCCAACGTGACGCTGGACATGCTGTTCCCCTACGTGAAGCTCCTGTGTTTTGAGGCAGGACTGCGGCCGCAGATCGCCGTGGGCGGGTATGACACGGCGCTTCAGGACGCCTCGAACGGGAAGAGCGGCCTATACGCCGCTCCTCCGGACGTCTGCGTGGTGGCGTTGCGGCTGGAATCGCTGGCCCCGGCGTTGTTCCGGGGATTCGGCGGCCTGTCTCCGCAACAACGGCAAGAAGAGACCTCTCGCGTTTTGCAATACGTCGTGTCGGTGGTGGAGGCGATACGCCGGCACAGCGCCGCTCCCATCTTGGTGCACGGTTTCGAGTCGCCGCTCTACCCGGCCCTGGGGATCCTCGATTTTCAGTCCCTGGATGGGGCGGCCAACACGGTGCGGGCACTGAATCTGGAACTGATCAAGACGCTGAAACGGTTTCGGGACGCGTATGTGGTGGACGTGGAATCGGTGCGGGCGCGGGTCGGACAGAAAGAATTTTTTGATGCCCGGTATTGGCATATCGGCCGGGCTCCATACGCACCCCATGCCTTGGAGGAGTTTGCCGCGGAGTACATGAAATTCGTGCGGGCTTGCCGGGGAAGGGTTCGAAAATGCCTGGTGCTCGATTGCGACAACACACTGTGGGGCGGCGTGGCGGGGGAGGACGGGCCCGGGGGGGTGCTCATCGGCAAGACCTTTCCGGGGTCGGCCTATCACGAGTTCCAGGAGGCGGTGCGGGAACTGGCCCGCCGGGGGGTGTTGTTGGCTCTTTGCAGCCGGAACAATCCGCAGGACGTGCAAGAGGTTTTTGCCGCCCATGCCGACATGCCGCTGCGATGGGACGACTTCGTTTCAAGGAGAATCAACTGGAACGATAAGGTGTCCAACCTGAGAGAGATTGCGAAAGAATTGAACATCGGGCTCGACAGTCTCGTGTTCATGGACGACAGCGAATTCGAGGTGGCGATGGTCAATAAATTTCTGCCCGAGGTGGCGGCCGTCCGTCTTCCGGAAGAGGCCACGTCCTATCGGGGTCTTTTGGAATCCTGCGGCCTGTTCGATTCCCTGGAGTTTACCGACGAAGACCGGCGGCGCAATGAAATGTATGCGGCGGAACAGAAGAGGCAGACGGTGCGATCGGGAGCTT
>ERZ795054.1146-NODE-1146-length-26290-cov-4.640137_pt1 | contig 26290 bp, 26 predicted proteins | sample MGYA00375138_ERZ795054 | MGnify/ENA primary metagenome ERZ795054 (study PRJEB30183, sample SAMN05720215) | anaerobic digester metagenome | isolation source: active sludge of municipal wastewater-treating anaerobic digesters | place: USA | collected 2014-12-23 ... | reverse complement strand
GACCGGCATCACGGGCTGAAAAGGAGAACTTTATGAAAAAATTGATTTTGTCCATTTTGATGATCTTTTTCCTCGTCGGTTGCACGACGGCGGTAACGACGACCACGACATCCACCCCCACGGTTTCCACGTCTTCGACGACGGATACCACAACGACCACGACTTCAACGACCCCCACGACTACGACCACCACAACCACAACCACAACCACGACTACCGAGCGCACCGTTCCCAACGGTTTGGCACCGCTTTCGGCCGTCGAAGACTGTCTCGTTCCCGAACTGGCGGGAGGCTGGATCTGCATCTGGGCCGACGAATTTTCGGGAACCGCGGTCGATGAGACCAAATGGAACTTCGAAGTCAACGGCGACGGCGGCGGAAACGGCGAACTTCAGTATTACCGCCGAGAGAACGCCACGGTGGCGGATGGATTCTTGGCCATCACCGCCAAATCGGAGAACTATCTGGGCAAACTCTACACCTCTGCCCGGCTCACGACGAAATACAAAGGCTCTTTTGAAAATGTCCGTGTCGTCGTGCGCGCAAAAATGCCTTCCGGCCGCGGAACCTGGCCGGCCATCTGGATGATGCCGTTGATGAATTCCTATGGCGGGTGGCCCGACAGCGGGGAGATCGACATCATGGAATATGTCGGATACGATCCCGATACGATCCACTGCACCATTCACACCGATATCTTCAATCATAATCTGGGAACCCAGCTCGGTTACTCCAAAGACCTTCCGAATGCCGAAACCGAATTCCACGATTACGAATTGGTCTGGTCCCCGGGACATCTCGAAGGCCATGTCGACGGAACGAAGTATGCCGAATTCAATTACGTGGCGGCTTTGACGAAGGATTACTTTTATCACCAGGCTTTTCCTTTCGATTCCCCGTTCTTCCTGATTCTCAATCTCGCCGTCGGCGGGAGTTGGGGCGGTGCGCAAGGCGTCGATCCGACCATTTTCCCGACCGCATTGGAAGTCGATTACGTCCGCGTCTACAAACTGGATTATGCGCTGATCGACGAAGAAGCGCCGAGCACTCCCATCGACTTGGAGCCGACCAATCTTGACAATACCCTCTTTTGGCGTCCGTCGACCGATGATTACGGTGTCGAAGGGTATGCGGTATTCGTCAACGGACAGTTCAAGAAATACGCCAGTCTGAACCAAGTGACCCTCACCGGGCTCACCAAAGGCGTGACTTACGACATCCAAGTCCAAGCCGTCGACTTTGTCGGGCGAGCCTCGGAATTGTCTGCCATCCTTTCCTTTACCTACGAATGAATCTCGGACCGGCGGTTTCGCCGGTCCTTTTTTTGCGATGCCAAACTTGATTTGACACCCAAAAAAGCGTATACTGAAAACACGATGACCGATCCCGCAATCGCAGGAGGATTCCCATGCAAGAAAATCGACTTTTAAAGCAAAGGCTTACCCTCTTTCTGGTCGGGGACTCGACGATGGCGGCCTTTCCTTCCGGTCCAGGGGAAACCCGATACGGATACGGAACCCGGCTCCAAGATTGTTTCGACCCTTCCGTTCAGGTCGTCAACCTGGCTCTTTCCGGCCGCAGTTCGAAAAGTTTTTTGGCGGAGGAAGAGTATAACTTGCTTTTATCCTCCCTGAAACAAGGAGATTATTTGGCCATCGCCTTCGGTCACAACGATGAAAAACCGGATCCGGCTCGGCATACCGCGGCGAATCTCCCCGCGGATGACCCGAGGGGTTTTGCCTATCATCTGGATCGTTATTATTTGCAAATCGCCTTCGATCGCGGGGCGCATCCGATTCTGTGCACCCCGATTGTCCGTCGGGATCCCGAGGGACGGTACATCGGTGCCCATGTGCACCGGGTAGGAGAAGGTTCGGACGGCGAAGCGGAAGATTATCCGCAAACCATCCGGGATTTGGCATTCCTTCGCGGGGTGACTCTCATCGACATGACACAGGCTACCGAACGGCTTTATCGCGAAAGGGGACCGAAAGGCACCTTGGCTCTTCACGCCACGCAACCCGACGACTCCTCCAAGCCGGATAATTCGCATCTGTCGGCGGAAGGAGCCTGGGTCATCGCCCGTTTATGGGCCGAAACGCTGCGACGGACCGCCGATCCTTTGCGTCTCCGTTTGAAGCCCCTCGAGAATGATGGATTCAATCAGGATGAGCGGTCGACAAAAAAAGCGTCTTCCCGGAAGAAAGACGCGGAGAACGGGTGAATCCATGAATACTCTATGGGAGAAAATGTTCCTGCAAATCCGCAGAGCCCCCGCGACATGGGCATTGATTTTGGTCAACGCCGCGATGCTGGTCACTACGATCGCCATGGGCGGTTTCACCACCGCCACCCTGTTGCAAATGGGCGGATTGGTGCCGAAACTGGTCCAAGATGGAGATTTATGGCGTTTGTTGACGTCGATGTTTTTGCACGGCGGGGCGCTCCATTTCTTAATGAACATGATGGGTTTGTATTATCTGGGTACTCCCCTGGAAGGGACGATGGGTTCGGGCAAGTATGCCATTTTCTATTTGATTTCGGGGCTGGGGGGTGGGGCCGCAGTGACCTTGTTGGAAGAACCCTATACCCTGACCATCGGCGCAAGCGGATCGGTGTACGGACTGATGGCCGCGCTATTGTACATTACGTTTGTTAGGAAGAATTGGTTCACTCCGGCATCCGTCCGCTCGATCCGGACGATGATCATCGTCAATTTCTCGATCACCTTTCTTTTGCCTTCCATCAGTGTTTGGGGCCATCTGGGTGGCTTCATCGTCGGCTTTTTTCTTAGTCTGGTGTTGATGCCCAAAGTTCCGATGTTCATCGCGAAAGCCCGCGATCAGGAATTCCGAAACGAAAATATGGAAAGAAACGACGAATCCGACGATTCGCTTCCCGAGTCTTGATGGAGTTTGAACCGTTAAAAACCGCCTGAGCAGGCGGTTTTTTGGTTATTATCCCAACAAAAGACGGTTTATTCCATCTATCCATTTACTGGGGAAACAATACTGTCGTGGTTCGGAATTATCAAGCCGAAGTCTCTCTGTGATTCCAAAAAATTAACGAGAAAACTGCTTTTCACAAAAACATCATCATATTCAAGGCGCGGGGTTGCTTTTTTTCCCCCAATCTCCTATAATGCTTTTGTATTAAGTCAAAATCCATAGGAGGAAACAGATTTGAAGAAGATTCTCGGCTTGTTTGTGCTTGCCCTGATCTCGATCGGGTTCGTCGCTTGCGGCGTCACCACGACCCCAACGACAACGACCACAACGACGTCAGCGACCACGACGACAACGACCACACCGTCGTCCGGAACTACGACCACAACGACGACATCGGCCACCGTCACCACGACCACGACGACGACCACCACCGCCAGCATCAGTATGGCCACGGAAAGCTATCCCCCCATTCTAAATGTCCAATTCGTCCCCAGCACCTCGGTCGATGCGGCCATGACCACCAAGTTGGTCCAGCTGGAAGGACTCTTGGAAACCGCCCTGTATCAACACGGTTATGTCATCAATGTGAACATCAGCGTCGGAACCAGTTACGCCGCCGTCATTGAGGCAATGGCTTCCGGACAAGTTCATGTCGGTTTCTTGACCGCACAGCAATACGCTTTCACCACCTTGGAATTCCCGGGTGCCGTCGAGGTCCTTTTGACATCGGTCCGCGATGCGTATTTCGCTCAACTGGACGGAACCACGATCATCGATGATCCCGCCGTCATCATCGCCAACGCCAACGCCGCGGGATACGACGGAACCACGAACCCGGCTGTAAAAGTCAGCTCCTATTATTCCATGTTGCTCGTCAGAACCGAAGATTATGCGGATTATGATACCGAAGGAATCGCGGGTCTCGCCGGCAAAAACGTCGGAACCCAGTCTACCACCTCCGGCTCCGGATTCGTTTATCCTTCCTTCCTGTTGAGCCAAAACGGCTTAGAATTCGTTCCCAATTCTCAAGGCCCGATCGCTGCGAATGGCGAAGTCGGATATACCACCATTTCCGGGCACCAAGCCGCCGTCAACGCGCTGCTCAATGGCGATGTCGATGCGGTCTTCACCTTCTTCGATGCTCGTTTCCACGCTACGGCATATGACGCATGGAAAGCCGCCAATCCCGGAAAGAACATTTTCGAAGAGACTCGGGTTGTCGCTTTGACCACCGGAATCTACAACGACACGATCAGCGGCATCTCTTCCTTAAGCGCTGGATTGAAAGCTGCCATTCAGCAATCCTTCATCGAAGTCATCGCTCAACCTGCCGGCTTGGCAGCTCTCACGATTTATAACCACAAAGGCTATCTGGTCGCCCATGATTCCGATTATGACGGCGAAAGAGCGCTGTATCAATTCCTGCACCCGGAAGACTAATCCTATCTAGACCCGGAGGTCGAACATGCTACAATTTGTTGATGTCATCAAGACCTACCCCAACGGAGTCCAGGCGCTTCGAGGCGTGAATCTGAAGATTGCCGACGGAGAATTCGTCGCCATCATCGGCTTGTCCGGGGCGGGAAAATCGACCTTGCTCCGCGCCATCAACAAGATGATCCCCATCACCTCGGGAAAAGTTGAAATCGACGGGATCGATGTCAGCACCATCAAAGGCCGTCGGCTCCGGATGCTTCGTCGGAGCATCGGCATGATTTTTCAATCCTTTAATTTGGTCAAACGCATGTCTGTTTTCAATAATGTCCTGATGGGCAGAGTGGCATTCCACTCTGCCTTCTTGACATTGTTCGGGGTTTTTCCCAAAGAGGACAAGCTGCTCGCTCTCCAATCTTTGGACACCATGGGGATTCTCGACAAAGCTTTCATCCGCGCCGATCAGCTGTCCGGCGGGCAGCAGCAGCGGGTCGCTCTGGCCCGGGCGCTCACGCAAAAACCAAAATTGATTTTAGCCGACGAACCGGTCGCTTCGCTCGATCCGATCACCACCGTTCAGGTCATGGATGACTTCGCGCGGATCAACCGGGATTTCGGGATCACGATCGTCGCCAACATGCATCATGTCGACTTGGCTTTGAAGTACGCGACCCGCATCATCGGCATCCGGGAAGGCACTGTCGTTTTCGACGGGCTGTCCTCGGAAATCAATGACCAAATCTTGGTCGACATCTATGGACGGTCTCTGAAACACGACGAAGTCTTGGGTGAATGAGATGAACAAAATCGCTCTCCCCAACGGAAAGTTCGTCGTCAAACCCTTCAACAAGATGTGGATCGTGTTGCCGATCCTCGTCGGTTTGGTGGTCTTGTTCTGGCAGTTCATCCGTATGGATCCGGCCTTCCAACCCGAAAACATCAAACTGGATCAACTGAAGATCATTTTGGTCAAATTGTTTACTCCCAAAGGCAACCGCACCTGGGAAGATTATTTCAAGTTCATGTTGAAACTGGAAAATCCGTTGATCGCCACGCTGAAAATGTGTTTTGCCGGGACGATCATCGGTTCGTTGCTGGCGATTCCGTTCGCCATTCTTTCCTCTAAGAACATCGTGAAATATCCTCCGATCTATTGGGGATTCCGAACTCTTCTCAACCTGTTCCGCACCATCCCGATGGTGGTTTTGGCCATCATCGCCGTGTTGTTCATCGGCACCGGTCTGCTGGCGGGCATCATCGCGATCACTCTTTTCACGTTCGGTGTGATGTCCAAAATGCTTTATGAGGTCATCGAAACGGTCGACATGAATCCATATGAGGCTTTGGAATCCACCGGAGCCAACCGCGTAACGGCATTTCGTTTTGCCGTCGTTCCCCAGATCATGCCGATTTTCATCAGTTATCTGCTCTACGTTTTTGAAATCAACATCCGGGCTTCCGCCATTTTGGCTTATGTCGGGGCGGAAGGGCTCGGGGTCGCCATCAAAGACAATACCCTGTATAACTATGACCGGGTGGGAGCGACCATCATGGTGTTGCTGGTTCTCGTTTTGATCATCCAAACCTTTTCCGGGTGGGTCAGGAGGAGATTGCAATGATCGAATTCCTCCGCCGATTATTTAAAATCAAACCGCAACCGAAATCGGTTCTGACTCCAGAAAAGGTATTGAAACGGAAACCCAAACGGTGGATCATGAACCTCCTGTTCACGATCGCCATGATGGCAGCAGTTGCCTATTCCTTCAACAAGGCCACCTACAACGAAATCCGTCTGCGTACTTTCGACATCTCGTTTCAAACGATGATCCGCCAACTCGGAATGATCAACTGGGACTTTTTCTTCGGACGAGAACCGTGGGAATTCGTGGACGGTATCGTCTTCATGACGATTCAGACTCTCGCCATCGCCTTCCTCGGAACCCTGTTGGGGGCGATTCTGGCGCTTCCGTTCGGGTTTTTGGCATCCAAGAACATTGTCGGAAAGCATGTGGCGGTTTTCGGAGATTTCCTTCTAACCGTTATTCGGGTTTTCCCGGAAATCATTTTGGCCATCATCTTGGTCAAGGGATTCGGGATGAACGCCTTCGCCGGCCTCTTGACCATCGGGTTGCACTCGATTGGAATGTTGGGAAAACTATTCTCGGAAACGATCGATGCCATGGACAAAAGTCCTCTCGAAGCCCTCGACGCCGTCGGAGCGACCACCTTTGATAAAATTCGCTACGGAATCATTCCCCAAGTTCTCCCCGATCTCACCTCGGTGGCGCTATATCGTTTGGATATCAATGTCCGCTCCGCTTCCGTGCTCGGCATCATCGGAGCCGGGGGCTTGGGAACGACCTTGCTCTTGGCGGGGGACAACTGGGGTTGGGATACCATCGGTGCGATCATGATTGCCATCATCGTGATGGTCGTCACCGTAGATATCGTTTCCAGTTATTTGCGGAACAAATTGATCTGAGTTTTCCAAAATTCGTCGAATCTCACCGAAGGAAAAAAGTCCAGATCCGGTCCAATTAACGGATTTATGCTGTAACTGAACTGAAAACGGTTGGGTGTCGTCTTCCATCTGTCAATGAAGGATTCGACATATCATCCGTTTTTTGATTTCATCAGGTTTTGAATTATCTTATCGAATGATGATATTATCAACAGGAGGAAAAGTATGCTCAAGTACCAACAGAAACTCGCTCATGTTTTTGAGGAATATCGACACGCTCTGTTTCATCCGATCCTTCCGAAGATCCTCCACATCGTGCTAATGGTCCTTTTGCTTCCGTTTCATCTGGCTTTTCTCGCCCTGGTCGCCGGGTTTGAAATCATCTTTTTTTGGATTACCGTCTTTCGGGTGCCAGCCGATTTCATCCAAGAGACCATCGAAGAAAATCATCAAATTTCACCCGCCGGCCTTTTCGTAGTTTATTGTGTCTCCTATCCGATGAAATTGGTGTTTGATTTCATCACGGGGATTTTATTGGTATCCCTCGGTTGGTTGTTTCTCTTCATCAACCTGATCGGTTGGATCGGGTCGTTGGGAAGAATCGATTTTCAGCCCTTATTGATGCAAGAGACTCCTGTCTCCTCTTCGGAAACGGAGGAAAAAAACCCATGAAAAGCACCGTCGTCAACTTGACCGCCATCTGGAAACGGTATTTCGCCTGTCAACGGTTCAGCCATTATCCCAACTGGGTCAGAATCGCGCTTTTCATCCTGCTTTTGCCCTTCCACATTTCCTTTGTGGTCCTATATGGCGCATTAAGCATCCTATATTTTGCGATTTCCATGATCCGGATTCCGGGAGATTTTCTCCGTGACACCCTTCGGGAAGTGATTTCTAAACATTGGTTGATCCAGTTCGTCGTTTATGCCATCGTTTATCCGCTCAAATTTTTGTTTGACCTGATTACCGCTTTTCAATATCTTCCGCTTTCCGTGCTCTATTTCCTTTGTTCACTTATGGGATTCATCGGCTCATGGGGTGGAGTTGCATTTCAACCCTTCCTGATGTACATCGACACGAATCGTGTTCATGGAGCATCCCCCGATCAACCCTCGAAAAAAAAGGCGATCATTACCGGTGTGATCGCATGGACAACGATCTTGGGGGTTCTGTTTGCCGTCTTTATTCTTCCGCTGATGAATCATCTCTTCTATAATATTCGAATCGAAGGGATGTATCAAGACCCGATTGAAGTTGCGGCCGAAAGCGAATATACCGTGAAGACTTCGCGGTCGATGAATGTTGCCATCTTTTCATTTACTCCCGCCGAGTCCCGAGTCTATTTCCTGTCCTCAAGCGGCAATTATGACACCAAAATCACGGTCGAAGATGCAAATCGGGATTTCATAGACTCTGATGATGACGGTGGGTATCAGTATAATTTTAACCTTCCGATCTATTTGACAGCCAATCAAACCTATTTTTTCGTTGTTTCCACCGTCTATCGGGGGTATGCCGCCGAGTTCGACTTTATCGTCTCGCGCGAACAAGTTGCCGACGTGTCCAGTTTCGGGCTGGCTTTCCCGATTACTGGAGCGACTTCTTTTACGGTGACGACCAGCCAATCCCGAAAAGTGTATTACGAATTCATCCCTCAAGTATCGGGAACATATACCATCACTTCCACGGGGGGGCTGGACACGACCGTGGCCCTTTATAGTTCAACATATGCACAAATTACTTTCGACGATGATACTGGAGCGGGACTCAATTTTTCGATTACCCGCACATTTAGTGCCGGAACAACCTATTATCTGGCCTTCAGTCTGTATGGGACTTCCTCAGGAAGCTTTACCGTCAACCTTTCAAAACTGAATTAAAAACGGTCGGAATGGGGCATCCATTCCGACCGTTTTTTGGAAAAGGCTCTTGATTGCTTACAGTGTTAAGCAACTTGTTTACCAAATGCTCGCTCCTCTTCCCGGAGTTGACGCATGGTGAATCCGAACAACACCGTGGCGATTCCCACCGAAATCGTGTCCGCGATCAGTTGGGTCCAAACGACGCCGTCGATGCCGAAGAGCGCATTGAGGAGGAAAAGGATCGGTAGGTTGATGACGGCTTGCCGTAACATGACCAAGAAAAGCGATTGTTTGCCTTTGCCCATGGCTTGAAACGTGGTGTTGAGCAGAAAGAACATCACCATCGGGATCGTTCCGATGCAGGCCACCCGCAGGAAGGCCGAACCCAATACGACCGTGGCCTCATCCTTCATGAAGAAGCGGACGAGTTCGGGGGCGAACAACTCGAAGAGCAGAACACACAACAGAGCGAAAACGGCTCCCGCCAAGCGGGCGAAACGGCTGATCCGTTCCATCCGGTCATATTGCTTGGCGGCGTAATTGTAGGCCACCAAAGGCAAAACCCCTTGACTTAATCCCATCGAAACGTTGAGAGGGATCGTATCGATCTTTTTGACCACGCCCATCGCCGCGACCGGAAGATCTTCATAAGACGAGAGCACCTTGAATAGAGCCGCATTCGCCAAAATCGCCAATAGCGTCGCTGCCGCGGCCGGCATGCCGACGGAAAACACATTTTTCGTCAATTCGCGGTTGAGGCGGATGTCGGCGGGATTCACCGAGAGGACCGAACGTTTCCGCAGGACCCCCATGAGGATCAGATAATAGATTAGAGAAACCCCGTTGGCCAACATTGTCGCCATTGCGGCCCCGGCCACGCCCATGTCAAGAACGAAAATGAAAATCGGGTCCAAGATGATATTCAGGATTCCTCCGAGGGCGATGCCCACGGATGACTGACGGGCATAACCTTCGCTGCGAAGCAAATGACCGAGGACGATGCCCAACGTCGTGGGCACACCGCCGATCACGGTGGTCCACAGAAGGTAATCCCGCCCGAAACCGATCGTCGCGGAGCTCGCCCCGAGCAACCGCAGAATCGGATCGAGAAAGAGCCATAAAAGGATGGAATAAACGACGGTGAAAAGAAGGGTGCCGAAGAAACTGAAGGCGGCGACGTGTTTGGCTTCATCCGGGCGCTTTTCTCCCAACATTCGGGATATCAGACTGCCCCCGCCGATTCCAAACAGGTTCGCGATGGCGACCAAGAACATGAACGCCGCAAAGGCCACGGAAACCGCCGCCACCATATCGGGATTGCCGATTTGCCCGATGTAGAACGTGTCGGCGAGGTTATAGATGAGGGTGACCAATTGACTGAGGATCGAAGGCAAGGCCAAGGAGGCAACGGCTTTCCACGGCGGCATGCTTTCGAAGATTTCGCGTTTTCGGGTGTCCATGGGCGATCCAACTTTCTATGCGAGGAATGAGCCGGCGAAAAAAACGACGGGACAAAGTCCCGACCGAAACCGGTGCGACGTCCTATATTGTAATCTTTTCCGGGGGATTCGTCAAGAATGAAGGCCTTCTTGTCGAAAAATGCCGGTTTTTCCATCTCGACTGTCTCGGTTTTTCGCCTTCGTAGTATAATGAAAGAAAGGACGTTTCGGTGGGAGGAATGCCTATGCGCTATCTGCTCGGAGAACATGAAGGCGACGGATTGGAAATCGAGATCGTTTCCATCGACCGTAACTCGGAACGCAGTAACGCCGTGATGGACGTCTATGTCCGCAGCGGATCTTACCGCGGGGATTCGCGGTTTCTCGTCGATTATGCCGATTTCGTCCTGTTCTATTATCATTTGAACCTGTTGGCGGAAGGGGAGGACTACATCGTCCCCGAGTTGATCGACCGCCATTTCGGATCTTCCGTCGATGTCGTCGACACCGTCGGGGGGCTTTTGTACGACGACCGCAGTGAAGGAGCACAATCGCTGGAATTCGATTTTCCGATCGATGCGGTTCAAATTACCGATTTTGTCAACGAACTCCGACAGGAACACTTTACCCATCGGGAAATCGGCGGACTCGATTTCGATCTATTTCTCACCGCCCTCTTGCGATTGGCACCGGAAATCACCTTTTCCGTCCGCGGTATCCCCGGGATTGAGGAAGGTTCCGTCGGTCGATTCCCCTCCCGCTGGAAGTCCAAAAGCAAACCGCTTCGCAAAGGGCCGTGGTTTTGGCTCGCTTTGGGCGAAAACGATAAAGAACCACTGTTGTTTGAAACGATCGGTGATTTGTTGACGGCACCGGTCTTTTCCGGAGAAACCCTGTTTCAAGTATGGGATCGCTTGGAAATCACCGCCATCGATGGCGAAGAACCCCAGGAGCGGATCGCTGAGGGTTTCATCCGTTTAGCGCAAGAGTAAAACCGCAAAGGGAATATGCCCGGAACTTCCGGGTTCAAACTAAAACGGAAAGAGGATTGGAAAACGATGGAAAAAGCTTTGAAGAAGTATCAGGAAACAAACGAGAAACTCCGCGCTTTGGGATTGGCCATGTTTTTGAACGGTTGGGACACCGCTACCGAGGCTCCCCGCGGAAGTATGGCGCATCGGTCGGGACAAATCGGGACGTTGTCGGAGATGACCTATCGGCTCTCGACGGATCCGGATTACGAAGCCGCGATCGAAACACTTTTCCAGCATCGTGAAGAATTGGACGACATCCTGCATCATGAAATCGAATTGGCCAGAAAACGGCTGGTCAAAATGAAGAAAGTGCCCATCGAGGAGTACGTTGCCTACAATCGCTTGATGGCGGAAATCTATCCCATTTACGTCGAAGCCAAACAAACCAGCAATTACGCCTTGTACAAACCGCATCTCTTGAAGGTCATTGAATTTCAGAAGAAGTACTTGGGATGGGAAAAGACCCCCGAACTCCAAGGATACGATATTTTGTTGGACGAATACGAGCCCGAATACGGAACCAAGGAATACGACGCCTTCTTTAAAACGTTGAAAGAACGGCTCGTTCCTTTCGCCAAAGCCGTCTCCCGCAAGAAACTGAAGTATAACGCCGCCTTTACCAAAAAGACCTTCCCCAAGGAAGGCCAACGGGAATTCGCGAAATACCTGCAGACGGTCATGTGTTTCGATCCCGACCGCACCGTGATCAAGGAGAGCGAACACCCCTTTACCTCCGGTAACGGGTGCACCGATGTCCGCATCACCAACCATTACCACGAAAACGATCTCACGAGCGCCATTTTCAGCGCCATCCACGAAATGGGGCACGGTCTTTACGAATTGCAGATCGATCCCGCTTTGGATGAAACCAACAGTGGCGGGGGCGTATCGATGGCAATGCACGAAAGCCAGTCCCGGTTGATGGAAAACATGATCGGTCGCAGTGAAGTGTTTTGGCGCACCCATCTTCCGAAACTTCAGGAACTGTTCCCCAAAGCCCTGGGAAAAACGACCCTGGACGATTTTGTGAAACATGTCAACCGCGTTTCCCGCGGGTTCATCCGTACGGAGGCCGACGAACTGACGTATTCCATCCATGTGATGATCCGTTATGAGATCGAAAAAGGCATCCTTTCCGGTCGGGTCGATGTCGAGGATCTGCCTTCCGTTTGGAATAAGAAATACAAACAATATCTCGGAATCGTCGTCCCCGACGACAAACGCGGGATTCTTCAGGACGTCCACTGGTCCCAAGGCAGTTTTGGTTACTTTCCGACGTATTCGCTCGGATCGGCGTACGCCGCGCAAATCTATCACGCGATGGCCAAAGATGTGGACATCGACGCCGCCATCGCTTCGGGAACGATCCGTCCGATCGCCGATTGGTTGAAAGAACATATCCATCGCTACGGGTCTACGAAATATCCCAAAGAAATCCTCCGTCTGGCGACGGGCGAAGATTTCAACCCGAATTATTACGTGGATTATCTGATTCAGAAATACTCCAAAATCTACGGACTGTGACCAACGAAAAAAGGACTTCGGCGTGAACCGAAGTCCTTTTCTTCATTCGGGTTTTTTATCGTCTTCGACCGGTTCCGAGACCGGTTGTTCCGGTTCGGGTTGTTCTGGGGAGACAGTTTCCGAGGGTTGAGGTTTTTCCTCCGGGATCTCATCGGGGATGGGTTCTTTTACGGTTTCGGGAGCCGGTTCCTCATGAACCGGTTCGGGCGGGGTCGGTTGAGACCCGGCGGGGACGAGTTTCCCGATCAACGGGCGGAGGACATTTTCCCCGAGGGCCGTGAACCACAGGAGGCCGAGGCAGATCAGCATGAACCAAAACCCGAATCCCAACACGGCGGAAGCATCGAGATAATCCTTGGCTTGTTCCACCAAAGCGAAGTGAACGAGCAGTCCCCAGAACCATAAAATCGTCGCCTGGGCGGCCTGGACGATCAGTGCGGGTTTCCATAATCCCTTTTTTTCATCCAGTTCCGTCCACAGATAGGCGAGCATGAGGACCCAGGTCGCAAGGACGAAAACCCATCCGATTTTTGCGGCGGAGATCCGACTCACGACGTCTCCGAACTGCATCAATTTTTAAAACGAAAACATGGTGGAGAGAAAGAAGAGGAAGGCGGTCCCGATCCGAACGCAGATCAGGATGAAACGCGGTTGTTCCGAATGAACGATGTTCTTCAGCGATTGAATCAAACGGTTCATATTTCCCCCTGGTTTGGATGTGGCTTATAAACCGATGATACCATGTTTTTTTTAATCCTGTCAAGGCGGGGAACGTCTGAAAATCGGTAAAAACATTATCTTTTCAGGGATATCGAGGGAAAAATATCCCTTAGGAATCGAGTGATGGTTCCATGACGGTTTTTTGGGCGGGATTATCGAACGACTTTTCCTCTGAGGACAGGGACGTCGATCCCCCTTCCCTCCCGACGTTTTCCGTTCGGCGGGGACTTGACAACGCTTTCACTTTCGGGTAAAATGGGTCTGTCTAATATACAGAGGTGCGATGTAGGGGTACGCTGCCGCTGCGAATGGCATGAACGCCAAATGCGGCAACGGAATGTATGCATCGCCGAAGGGGCCGGAAGGTTCATCTTCCCGCTGCTTGGTGGCTGAGCCAGCGTTCATCCACTGCCATTTTCTGATGGAGAGCTGTTATGTTGAAAAACATAACGGCTTTTTTTTCGGGTGATACGATGCCCGACCAAGGAGGAACGACCTAATGGAATCCCACGCTTTGAACGAACTGCATCTGGGCGACCGTGCCGCCACGTCCAAAACATTCACCGAAGAAGACGTCCGCGCCTTTGCCCGCATCACCGGGGACGCGAATCCCGCTCATCTGGACGAAGAGTATGCCCAGACCACGGTTTTCCGAACACGGATCGTCCACGGGATGCTGGTGGGAAGTCTCTTCAGTGCCGTGTTCGGAACGATCCTTCCCGGTTTGGGGACGATTTATACGTTCCAAAGCCTGAAATTCGTAAAACCGGTTTATTTGGACGACACCGTGACGGCCACCGTCACCGTGAAGGAATTGATTCCCGAAAAAAACCGTGTCCTCTTTGATTGTATCGCCCAGAACCAGCACGGGGACACCGTCTTGGTGGGGGAAGCTCAACTGATGCCCCCGAGGAGGGAAAGCCAATGAAAGGATTCATCGACAAATCCCGATTTCAATCGATGCTTCATGACGGAATGACGGTCATGATCGGTGGTTTTTTGGCGAACGGGAGTCCCGAACGTCTGATCACCGCCGTTTTGGAAACCCCGGTCAAGGATTTGACCGTCATTTGTAACGACGGCGGATTCGAAGACCGCGGGGCCGGGCGTCTCATCGTTGCCGGCCGAGTCAAGAAACTGATCGCTTCGCACATCGGGACCAATCCCACGGCGGGGCGTCTGATGCAGGAAGGCAAGATGGAAATCGTTTTGGTTCCGCAAGGAACGCTGGCGGAACGGATCCGCGCCCGGGGCGCCGGTTTGGGCGGAATCCTCACCCCCACCGGAATGAACACGATCGTCGCGGAAGGCAAAACGGTTTTGCCCGTGAACGGAAAAGACTATCTGTTGGAAGAACCCCTGGGAGCGGATCTGGCGCTCATCGGCGGTGCGATCGCCGATCGGTACGGCAACCTCGCCTACCGGGGAACGATGCGCAATTTCAACCCCTTGATCGCGATGGCATCGAGCATCGCCGTCGCCGACCCGGTGGAAACGGTGGCAGTCCTCGATCCCGAGCGGATCGTGACCCCGTATCCGCTGGTGGATTACGTGCTGAAGGAGGAAAACGGACAATGATGGACGAAAAGGCAATCATCGCCCAACGCATCGCTTTGGAACTGCAGGATGGCGATCTCGTTAATCTCGGGATCGGCATTCCCACGATCGTCGCGGATTATCTCGATCCCGCCAAGCATGTCGTTTTTCAATCCGAAAACGGGATCATCGGTCTGGGACCGCTCGCCGAAGGCCCTTCGGATCTCGTCAATGCCGGCGGTGTCGGAGCCACGATCGTCGAAGGCGGAGCTTTCTTTGATTCCGCTATGTCGTTTTCGATCATTCGCGGGGGCCATGTCGATGTCACGGTCCTCGGGGCGCTGGAAGTGGATTCGGAAGGAAGTTTGGCTTCTTGGATCATTCCCGGGAAAAAAGTCCCCGGCATGGGTGGAGCCATGGATCTCGTCGTCGGCGCCAAGAAAGTGATCGTGGCGATGACGCACACCAACAAAGGGATTCCAAAAATCCTGAGTCGCTGCCGTCTGCCCCTGACGGCTTACCGGGAAGTCAATTTGATCGTCACCGAAATGGCCGTCATCGAGGTTCACCCTGACGGATTGCATTTAACGGAAGTCCATCCGGACTATACCGTGGAACAAGTGGTCCAGGCGACCGAAGCCCCGCTTCACGTCGACCGCGTTGTTCCCATGAAAGGAGTCGCATGTTAACCGTTCTTTTGCGTTTGCGGATGTCTTCCGCCGATGCCCATTATGGCGGAAACTTGGTCGACGGAGCCCGAATTCTGGCTTTGTTTGGCGACGCCGCCACCGAACTTCTGATTCGTAACGACGGCGATGAAGGCCTTTTCCGGGCCTACGACCAAGTCGATTTTCTCGCTCCGGTCCATGCCGGGGATTATCTGGAAGTGACGGCGACCTTGGTTTCTGCCGGAAACACCTCTCGCAAAATGTCCTTCGAATGCCATAAAGTCATCGAAGCCGAACCTTCCGTTTCTCCCTCGGCCGCCCGAGTCCTTTCCGAAAAAGTGCTCGTGGCTTCCGCCAGCGGCACCTGTGTCGTTCCGAAAGCTTTGCAGAGGTTCTGAGCCAATATGGAAAAATTGATCATCACCTGCGCCCTCACCGGGGCGGAAGTGACCCAACATCAGAACCCCGCCGTTCCTTACACGGTGGAACAAATGGCTCAATCCGCTTGGGAAGCCTGCCGGGCCGGGGCGAGCATTTTGCATATCCATGCCCGGGAAGAGGACGGAACCCCGTCTTTCCGCCCCGAACGTTTCGCCGAATTGATGGCCGCGATTCGTCTCCGTTGTCCGGAGGCGATTCTGCAGATGACGACCGGCGGAGCGGTGGGAATGACGGTCGAGGAACGGCTCAAGCCCATCGCCCTGCGTCCCGAAATGGCGACCTTGGATTGCGGAACCCTCAATTTCGGAGGGGACGATATCTTTGTCAACACCGAAAACACCATCAAACACATCGGCGGTGTCCTGCAATCGATGCGCATTTTCAAAGAGTTGGAATGCTTTGAAAAGGGTCATGTCGATACGGTTCTCCGGTTGGTCCGACAAGGATTCCTTCAACCTCCGTTGCACTTCAGTTTCGTGCTCGGGGTTCAAGGCGGAATGACGGGAGAAGAACGGGATTTCCGCTTTTTACGGGAAAGCATTCCCACGGACGCCACCTACAGCGTCGCCGGAATCGGTCGCTATGAGTTCCCGTTGGCCGAGGCATCCATCCGCGCCGGCGGGCATGTCCGCGTCGGTTTGGAAGACAACCTTTATCTGGAAAAAGGCATTTTGGCAACATCGAATGCCGATTTAGTACAAAAAGTCGTGCGAATGGCCCAACAATACGGACGGGAGATCGCTTCTCCCGCCGAAGCACGGAAGATTCTGAGAATGGAGTAATGACATGAACACCAATCAGCCCTGCCCTTACGGCTCTCATCGCGTCATCACCCCTTTGGGGGCGCTTCCGCAATCGGCGGACGTGATCGATAACACGATGGTCTGCCAAGATAACGAAATCTTGATCGATGTCCAAACCTTGAACATCGATTCGGCCTCTTTCACCCAAATTCGCGAAGCCTGCGGTTCAGACCCCGAAGCGATGAAGGCGATGATCCTCAGCATCGTCGCCCGACGGGGAAAAATGCAAAACCCGGTGACCGGAAGCGGAGGAATGCTTTTGGGAACGATCCGGGAAGTCGGAAAAGCCCTTACCCGCGATTTAAAACCCGGCGATTCGATCGCCACGCTCGTTTCATTGTCGCTCACCCCTCTCAAAATCGACAAGATCCTTTCTCTTTACATGGACAAAGACCAAGTGGATATCCGGGGACAGGCGATCTTGTTCGAAACCGGAATCTATGCCAAAATCCCGACAGATCTGCCTGCAGACATCGTTTTGTCCGCCCTGGATGTCGCCGGTGCTCCGGCGCAGGTCGCCAAACTCGTTCACCAAAACGATGCCGTCCTCATCATCGGTTCCGGAGGGAAAAGCGGAGTGTTGTGCGCTTATCAAGCCCGCAAAAGTGCCGGTCCTCAAGGCAAGATCATCGGTTTGATCTATGATGAATCCGAACGGGCCGATTTGGAAAGTCTCGCGGTCTGTAGCCAGATTGTCCAAGCCGATGCTCGCAAACCGATGGAAGTCTTTTCTCGAGTAATGGAAGCCTCCGGGGGCGTAAAGATGGACGTGACCATCAACGTGGTCAACGTCCCGGGAACGGAGATGGCTTCGATTCTTCCCACCAAAGACAGCGGGATCGTCTATTTCTTCGGAATGGCGACCTCCTTTTCGCGGGCGGCACTTGGCGCCGAAGGCATCAAGAGCGAAGCCCGGATGATGATCGGCAACGGCTACACCGCCGGGCACGACCGGCTTACTTTGGATCTTTTGCGGGAATCACCGGTCTTACGGGGATTGTTTCAAAAGCGCTACGGCGCGGAGGCAAAATGATATGTTGAAACTGAACGAAAGCTATTTGGTCCGAAAAGCCCGGTATTTTCCGGAGGTGACGGCCGAACAATGGAACGACTGGCACTGGCAGGTTCGCAACCGCGTCAGTACGGTCGAACAACTGAAAAAACACATCGCGCTTTCCGAACAGGAAGAACGGGACATCAAACTGGTCCTCACGAAATTCCGGATGGCGATCACCCCTTATTATCTGTGTTTGATGGATCCGGACAATCCCGATTGCCCCGTCCGCAAACAAGCCATCCCTTCGATCATGGAAATGACGGTCGGTAAAAACGATCTCCTCGATCCTTTGGACGAAGACGCCGATTCTCCGGTGCCGGGATTGACGCATCGGTATCCCGACCGGGTGCTGTTTCTGATCACCGACAAATGCAGCATGTACTGCCGTCACTGCACCCGGCGACGTTTCGCCGGCCAAAAAGACGACGAATCCGGCCAAGACCGGATCCGCCAAGCGATCGATTACATCCGCAAGACCCCGCAAGTCCGCGACGTCCTCCTTTCCGGAGGCGATGCGCTCTTGATGAGCGACGAGCGTTTGGAAGCGATCATCGCCGAACTGCGGTCGATCGACCACGTCGAAATCATCCGTCTCGGGACCCGGACCCCCGTGGTGATGCCGCAACGGATCACCGATCATCTGGTCGGGATGCTCCGGAAATACCATCCGATCTGGGTCAATACCCATTTCAATCATCCCGACGAGTTCACACCCGAAAGCCGGGATGCTCTGGCAAGAATGGCCGACGCCGGCATTCCTTTGGGAAACCAAAGCGTTCTGTTGCGCGGAGTCAATGATTGCGTCAACGTGATGAAGCGGCTCGTGACCGGGCTGGTCCAGCTCCGCGTTCGTCCCTACTATCTCTATCAATGCGATCTTTCGATGGGCATCGAACATTTCCGCACGCCGGTTTCGAAAGGCATCGAGATCATCGAAGGGCTGCGGGGACACGTCAGCGGTTTCTGTGTTCCGACCTTCGTCGTCGACGCCCCCGGCGGCGGCGGAAAAATTCCCGTCATGCCAAATTATTTGCTTTCCAGCGCCCCGGGAAAAGTCGTTCTACGCAATTATGAAGGCGTGATCACCACCTACAGCGAACCCACCGATTATGTCAACGAATGCCATTGTCCCGATTGCAAGACCGGACGTCACGAAGGCGTCAGCGCTCTGCTCGAAGGACAGAGAGGCGCGATCGAACCCACCAATTTAGTCAGGAGAACCCGTTCATCGAAACATTAGCCGAACTGATCCGCGGGCACCGGATCCTCTGCTTCGTGGGCAATGCGAAAAACGCCGGTAAAACGACGGTGCTGAACGCCGTCCTCCGCCTGAACCGGCAACGCCCTCTGGCCGTCACGTCCATCGGACTCGACGGTGAGGAACTCGACAATGTCACCGCGCTCCCCAAACCGCGGATTTTCGTCAGCCCCGGGATGTTCGTCGCCACGGCGGCGGATTGCCTGAAAGCCTCTAAGGCCCGCTTGGAATTGGTGCGATCGACTGCGGTGATGACGCCGTTGGGACCCGTCGGCATCTATCGGGTCACGGAAGCCGGCGAGTGTTTGGTCGGCGGCCCTTCGACGGTCACGGCGATGAATGCGATCGTTACCGAATTGAAACTTCTCCAAGACGGACTCATTCTCATCGACGGAGCCTTTTCCCGCAAAGCGTTGACTCAGACGGCGGAAGCCTGTCTGTTCGCCGTGGGCGCGGTGCGTTCTCGCGACATCGACGAAGTGATCCGCGACGCCGAGACTTCCATTCGCCAATTTCAATTGCCGGGGATTCCCTCCCGATGGGAAGATTTGCGAGAAGCCAAAACCATCACTTTGATCGAACGCGACGGTGGAAGGGAAATCCTGCCCTTTGACTCGACCTTGCCGGATCCCGACGCCGTGTTTTCCGCGATCCGCGAAACGACCGAGGCCCTCTATCTGCCCGGTTCGCTCGGACCGCAGTTTGCCAAAGAGTGGATCCGTCGTCGGAAAGGACACCTGCCGGCGCTGATCCTGCAAAGTCCCGCTCATCTCGTTCTTTCCGGCGCGATCGCGGAGCAGTTTTTCCGTCTTTCTTCCCCAATTTATGTCTTGCGGCCGTTACGCCTGATCGGGGTGGCTTACAATCCCGTTTCTCCCACCGGATATGCCTTTGATGACGAAGTATTCCGGACCCGATTGAAAACCGTCACCGATCTTCCGGTTTTCAATGTCATGAAAGAAAGCGAGGAATCCCATGAATAAACTGAATCTCAATCCTTCCGTCATCGCCGACTGCCGCCGCCTCGCGGGGCAAATCGCCGATGACGTCCAATCCTTCATCAACCGTCACACCACCGTCACCATCGAGCGAACGGTCCTCCGGCTGTTGGGCATCGACGGCGTCGATGCGTTCGGGGTTCCCGTCTGCAACCTGATGGTCGACGAAATCAAGGCTTCCGGCCGGCTCGGTTTGGGGATCGCCCCGTATCTGGCTTCCGCTTTGAAAGCTTCCAAAGGATCTTTGCAGACTTTTGTGACCGATTACCTTGAAGATCGCGTCTGTTTGAAAGATCACCGGCCGCTCTCTTCGGCGGAAACAACCGAAATTCTGCGTCCTTATCTGGACCGGACTTTTGCCTTGATTCGGGAAAACCGTGGCAAGCGGAACGAATATCTGCGTCGGTTCCCCGCGAAACCGACCGAAATTTACGTAATCGTCGCCACCGGAAACATCCACGAGGATGTCATCCAAGCCACCGCCGCCGCCAAGGCCGGGGCGGACATCATCGCGGTCATCCGCACGACCGCCCAATCCTTGCTGGATTATGTTCCCCACGGACTCACCACGGAAGGTTTCGGCGGAACCGTGGCGACCCAAGCCAATTTCCGTTTGATGCGTGCCGCGCTGGACAAAGTGTCCGAAACCGAAAAACGCTACATCAAACTGGTGAATTACGCATCGGGACTTTGTATGCCGGAAATCGCCGCAATGGGCGCTTTGGAACGACTCGATGTGCTTTTGAACGATAGCATGTACGGCATCATCTTCCGGGACATCAACATGCAGCGGACCTTGGTGGATCAGTATTTTTCGCGGCTGATCAATGCGTATTCGGGGATCATCATCAACACCGGCGAAGATAACTATCTGACCACTTCCGATGCCGTCGAACGGGCCCACACCGTTTTGGCTTCGCAGTTCATCAATGAGCAATTCGCCCTCCGGGCCCGCCTGCCCGAACGCCTGATGGGGCTGGGACACGCTTTTGAAATCGATCCGTCCATCGAGGACGGATTCCTCTACGAATTGGCCCAAGCCCAAATGGCCAGAGAGATTTTCCCCTCCGCCCCGCTCAAATACATGCCCCCCACGAAACACGTGACCGGCAACATCTTCCGAGCGTATGAACAGAATACGTTGTTCAATGTCGTCACTCAGATGACCGGGCAATCCATTCATCTGCTGGGGATGATGACCGAAGCGATCCATACCCCGTTCATGCAAGATCGTTTCTTGGCCGTTCAAAACATGAAGATGGTACAGACCACGATGAAATCGATCGCCGACGAAATCGACTTCCGTCCCGACGGCATCATCGTCAACCGGGCACGTTTCGTTCTCGACTCCGCCCACGACCTCTTGGCTTCGATCCGCGAACAAGGATTGTTCTCCGCCTTGGAAGCCGGCGTGTTCGCCGACATCAAACGCTTCTTTGACGGTGGCAAGGGCCGGGACGGCGTTTTCCCCCGCGAAGAAGGATATTGCAATCCCGCGTTGCGGCGATTGGAGGAGGACCCCCATGTTGATTAAACCATACGGCGACACCGCCAACGACGGCAAAGTCGAAGTATCGTTCACCCTGCCGATGGCCAAAGGACCGGAAGCCACGGAAGCCGTTCGACAGATCGCGAAGAAGATGGGAATGTTTGATCCCAACGTCGTCCACGCCGAAACCATCGGCGAGGGATACACGTTCTTCGTAATCTACGGAGCAATCCCTCATACCGTTGAAACCACCGAGATCAAAGTGCGCAAAGTCGATACCCCGACCTACTCGAAAGAACAGGTCGAGGAAATGATCGCCGATCATTTCGACCGGGAGATCGTCTTCGTCGGGGCCTCGACGGGATCCGACGCCCATACCGTCGGCATCGATGCCATCATGAACATGAAAGGATATGCCGGCCACTACGGCTTGGAACGCTATAAACACATCCGTGCTTATAATATGGGAAGCCAAGTCCCCAACGAAGTTTTTCTGCAAAAAGCCAAAGCCGTGAAAGCCGACGTCCTGCTGGTCAGCCAAACCGTCACCCAAAAAGACGTCCATCTCCGTAATATGATCGAATTGGTGGAATTGCTGGAGGCCGAAGGCATGCGCGATCAGGTGCTTTTGATCGCGGGCGGGGCTCGGATCACTCACGAGTTGGCCAAGGAGCTCGGCTATGATGCCGGTTTTGGACCCGGAAATTTCGCCGAAGATGTGGCCTCGTTCGCCGTATTGGAACTCATCCGTCGCCAAAAAAACGGTCAGTAAATCAACCCGACATCGCCGATGTCGGGTTTTTTTCGACCATCCGATTTCCGCAGAATGAACGAAGTTCCAATGACATATAATGTAAAAGAAGAAGCATGATGAAACGCTTTTTTCTATTTTCCAAGGTCCAAATGTGAGGGAAAGGAACACCCATGAAGCCTGAAAAGGCCGGTTTTCCGGACTTTTTTGTGGGATTTTGGTAAAATGGCGGAGTTTTCTTGACTTGCCGAACTTGGACCGATAGAATGGATTTAGTAGTAAGGGGACGATGATTGTTATTTATAACAAAGTCCTCATGAACGGAGATGGAGATATGGGCACTTTATTTGATTCGACCCATGTGACGTACATGATCGTTTCGCTGACCGTCACGGTGTTCTTGCTTTGGGGGGCGAAACGGTTTCTGAAAACCGATCGTGCCAAAGATCGCTTCCTGAAGACTTTTGCCTTTTTGACCTTTTTTTTGCACATCAGTGTACTGTGGGTCGATTTTTTGAAAAACGGGAACGCATCCGTTCCCGACAATATCCTATTTCCCAAATACTTTTGTAATTTTTGCATGTATATGTTGATGCTTGTTTCTCTGATCGGGGACAAGAAATCAAAAACCTTTCAAGCCATCGCGGTTTTCACCGCGTATGGCGGCTTTTTCGGGGCGATGATTTCGCTCTTTTACCCGGATTATTATCTTGGGGCGCCGAGCATGTGGGAATGGGGCGTTTTGAAAAGCATGTTATCCCACAGCACGATGCTGGTGGGCTGCGTTTGGTTGCTTCTGGGCGGATATGTCACCGTTCGCCGCACCAATGCCATCCTCTATGCGGGGGGCTTGCTCGCCTCGGGTGCGGTTGGCTTGATCGTCAACGGCTTGTTCAAGGCCAATGGGTTGTCGGATCCCAATGCGATGTATCTGCATTACCCGCCTTTGGCGGAGGCACCGTTTCTGAACTGCTATACGATTTCGGTGCTGATGGTCCTGTTGATTTTCGCTTTCGGAATGGCTTTGGAAAAAATCAATCCCACCGAACCGGATCCGGACGGGAAAATCCGTTTTTTTGCGAATCGGACCTGAGAACTATATGGAAACCTTGAAGAAATGGCTGTCCGCCTATCCCCGGGCCAAAGTCCTCGATGTCGCTACGGGGTCGGGGGCCTTTTTCGGACTTCTCCTGGAAGCCGAAGCCTCTTTGGATGATTCGGTCGGAATCGACTGTTCCGAACGGGCGGTGGCAGCCGCGCGGGGACAGTTCGCCGAGTTTCCGAAGCTTCATTTTGAAACGATGGATGGCGCAACGATGAGCTTTCGCGATGCTTCTTGGGATGTCGTGTCGCTGGCCAATTCGCTTCACCATCTCCCGAATCGGACCAAAGTCCTTCGGGAAATGGAACGCGTTCTTCGTCCGGGAGGAATCCTGATCTTGCAGGAGATGGTCGCGGATGGTTTGACGCATTCGCAATTATCCCACCGGAAATTCCATCACCTATCCGCGGAAATCGACCGGAAAATGGGAATTCACCATCGCCCAACCTATCCCCGCGATGCGATCCGCTCTTGGGTTCGCCAACATTCGACTTTGGAATACGCCGAGGAATGGATACTTGCCTTGCCAAAAGCCGAAAAACCGAATCAGGATGAAACCGATGCTTTGTTTTCGCTGATGGACCGGGTTGTCAACCGCATCGTCGATTCCCAAACACGGGCCCCGTTCGTGGCCAAAGCCGCACGGATCCGCGCCTACATCGAAAAAAACGGATGGGATGCTTGTCCCGAAATGATGATCGTCCTGAAAAAGAGCATTCCTGCTCCTCGATGAGATTCGCCTAACCGACCTTGGGGGTCGGTTTTTTTTGTAAAAAAAGCCCTCCGAAGAGGGCGTTTACAATCATTTCAAAAGCGATTTTCCGGAAGGAATATGTCCCCCGACGATGCTGGAAACGTCGTTGCGGACGATCATCGCCCCGGGATCCAATTCCAAAATTTTCTTGACGATGTCGCCGCTTCCGCGACGATTCGCCACGATCATCAGGATTTTTCTGGCTTCGACCTTACCTTGGGCATCCGCGGAGGTCACGCCGCAGTCCATGTCCCGGAGGGTTTCCGCTAGCAGGATTCCTTTATCCGTTTCGGTGATTACCTGAATCAAAACCTTGCCAAAAGCCATCTTTTGTTCCAAAAGAGAACCAAAGTAGACTCCCGCCGCGAACCCGAAGCCGTAAGCGATGCCTTTCATCGGCGATTCCGCGATCCCCGTGATGACCCGGGAAGCGACAAAAACCCACAGAGTGATCTCCACCAAAGCCAGCGCGACCGCCAAAGGCCGATACCCCTTGACGATCAGAATGCTGCGAAGGGTTCCGATCGAGACTTCGACGATTTTCGCCGAAAAAATCAGCAGCAGTTCCCAAAGGGGAGTGACGGTCATGACTTCCCAAATTTTTTCCCAAAACATCGCGACGACCTCATTTCCGATTTTTTGCTATCATCATTATATCATACCTTCCGACAATTCCAAGATTTTGGCTGGGAAAAAACGGTATTATCCGCCATCGGGACCATCCATCTTCGGTTCCAGACAAAAAAAGTATCGTGAAACGGCGTTTTTCTTTGCCACATGCCTTGATTATTTCCACAAATAAGGATATGATTAAATTGTTCACTTATTGGCTTCGCTTCCTCAGGGATTCCTGAAGGAAAGGATGCAAGGGGGGGAAATAACCGCCAAAACGATTGAGTCGGATTCAAAGCATGGTTTCATACAACATCTCTGATCGGAACAACCTTTTTTTAAATGAATTCATATTAGGAGGATAACATGAAAAAACGTCTCATCGTACTGGTATTGATGCTCTTCGCCGCCTTCGGTTTCGTTGCTTGCAACGGAACGACCACCGGCGGTTCGACGACCGCAACCCAAGTGACCGTCTCTGAACAGGCCCCGGCCCCGACCGGACTTTCCATTGCCGGAAAAGTCCTCTCCTGGACTGCCGTCCCCAATATCACGCAATATGTCGTCTATGTCGATGGCACCGAACGGGCCACCGTCAGCGCCACCACCTATGACTTCACCGCCATCACCGGCGATCGCCTAATTTTCCAAGTCGTCGCCGTCGGACGTCAAGGAGTCTTGGATTCGCCCAAGAGCGCCTCTGTCGCTTATGTCGCCAATCCCGCTCAAGAAATCACCCAGATTCAAGCCGCCTTGGACGGCAATGCCTACATGAACGGCGCCCCGGATGAATTCGTCACCGAACTGGTCCGGAAAGGCGTCATTTCCGATGACATCGACGCCGACCTTGCGGCTTTGGATACTTTTATGTCCGCTGTCGAAGCCGCCGAGGGTAATTTCGTCGCCATTAACGCCGCATTGACCGCCTTCTTGGCTTCGCTTTCGAATTACGAAGCCTACATCAGCGGTTTCATGATCATGGTGCCTCCGCTGGTTTCCGATGAAGTCGGGTCTATGCAGAGCAACATCGAAGACAAGCAACAAATCATCGTTGAACTCGAGGACCAGATTGCGGAGTGGGAACTGGAAAAAACGAATGCCTCCAGCTGGTATTCTCCCGAACAGTGCCAAATGTTCATCGATGGGCTCAATGAAGAAATCGATCGTTACGAAGGCGATATCGAGTCCCTGAACGCCCAGATCGCCCAAGTCGAAAACATTGCCCAAGCCATGGAAGATCACGGCGATGAAATGACTTTGGCCGTGACCCGCGTCGTGGCATATTTGATGAATCTTCAAGGCAATATCACCGTCACCCTGTTGACCAACCTCCAGGCTTTGATTGAGTCGGAAGACCGTCCGACCACCGCGGAAATTCTCGCCGTCAAAGACGAAGCCG
>ERZ795054.1145-NODE-1145-length-26301-cov-4.964490_pt1 | contig 26301 bp, 28 predicted proteins | sample MGYA00375138_ERZ795054 | MGnify/ENA primary metagenome ERZ795054 (study PRJEB30183, sample SAMN05720215) | anaerobic digester metagenome | isolation source: active sludge of municipal wastewater-treating anaerobic digesters | place: USA | collected 2014-12-23 ... | reverse complement strand
GCCGCGACCGGATAACCGGGAACGCTTCTCCGGGGTCCGATGGAAGACCCGCGACCAGGAACGATAATTCAACCACGGCCAGCTGATGAAGCCAGTGATCAAGAAACCGCCGGATGCCTTGCCGGTCCCCTCTAAAATTTCAATCAAAAGCCTATTTTTTATACTGCTGGGTAGCACAGGGGGTAGCACAGAGATAAATATTATTTTTGATTGTTTGCTAAGTATTTGATTTTATGGTGCCCCCGGCGCGAGTCGAACGCGCGGCACACGGATTAGGAATCCGTTGCTCTATCCTTCTGAGCTACGGGGGCGTGGAAAGCGTTGCTTTCTACCATGGTTAAAGGAAAGGTGTCAAGGCGTTAAACAATTCCCTTGACATAGGCGTGATCATCTGTTAGTCAAGCAAACCTTCGGGGGATCTTTTTTCTTAAAATAGTAGAGGTGGATATATGCTGTGTCAAACCGTTAAAGAAGGTATTGAATGTACGTTCATGACCAAGAGCGGCTGTTCGTTCACGGACGGCAGTTGTCGTACCATTATTGAAGGCTGTATCGGCTGCAATAAGGTCGTTGAATATCCAACCGGTCAGTACTGTAAAGTTTATGCCGATCCAGCCAGTCGTTGGATCGTCGGCAAATGCGCTATTGCATCTCATGTGACCAGGGATATTAAGGAAAGTACCCAGAAGATCAACCCCTTGAAGGCCTCCAAGCGTGCCGCAAGTAAAGGCGGCGGAAAGAAGAAATAGGCCGCGCCATCTCATATTACAACATGCAAAAAGGCCGTTGGAGATCATCCAACGGCCTTTTTCATTTACTTCTTTACCCGATCAGGTCTCGAATTCCTGTTAACACCCTTTTAATTTCCACAAGTCTTATCTCATCCGACGCTGCCCTACCGGGAGGTTCCTGCCGAGTTGACGTTGCCAGGTACTGCTTGGCGCCGCTGATGGTAAAACGCTGCTCATAAAGCAGTTTCCGGATTAAAAGAAGCATCTCGACGTCTTTCTTGCGGTAAAGACGATGACCGGAGGTTGCGCGAACGGGTTTGAGTGTTTTGAATTCCGTCTCCCAAAAGCGAACCACATAAGGCTTGACCTGGAGAATCTTGCTGACTTCTCCAATCCGGAAATAAGCCTTATCGGGAAGAATGACATCCATGAAATCCTAAATCCTCATAAGTTGATTCGCTGCGCTGCATACCTCCGTGATTCCAGGCAAGGAATTAGGATATTCTTTTCTGAGTCTTAATCAGTCGTTCAGGGCGCGCCGTAAAACCTGACTGGATTTGAATGTAAGGACTCTTCTTGCCGAAATAGAAATCTCTTCACCGGTCTGCGGATTGCGGCCACGGCGTGATTTCTTTTCCTTGACGATGAAATTGCCGAATCCGGAGATTTTGATTTTCTCGCCTTTGGCCAGGCTGTCTTTCATCAATTCAAATACGGACTCGACAATCTTGGCGGAATCTTTCTTAGGAATTCCCAACTTCTCATACACATCCTGAATAATATCAATCTTGGTCATTATGCCCTCCTAACAGGATACTAATTGTTTTCCCCTCTGATTTTTGCGCCGGTAGCCGTGACAATACCGCCGACAATCGCCCGGTGAACCTCGCTCACTTCCTCGTCCTTCAACGTTTTGCTGGGAGAACGGTAAGAGAATCTGACCCCCAGGCTCTTCATCCCCTCCGGTATGCCGTCGCCAATATATATATCGAAAATATTGATTTTTTCAAGCAATTCCTCACCTGATTGACCACCCAGACGGATGATTTCCGCCGATTCGATTTCATTGCGAATCAGGAAAGCAACGTCACGGGTAATCGCCGGGTACTTCGAAACTTCACGATAATTGACCTGGCCGGTAAAGTGACAGCCAAGCACATCGTTATCCAGTTCAAAAACCAAGGCCCTGTTCTTCAAGTCCATGGCTGCCTGAACATCGGGATGCAACTCTCCCAGAAATCCAACCGGGTGCTGATGTATGGACACGGAACAACTGCGACCCGGATGGAGGAACGGCTCTGTGTGCGCGGCGTCATAACTGACGCCGGATAACCGTAATGCATCGAAGAGGTCTTCCAGCACCCCCTTCAGGTTGTAGAAATCCGCGGGCTTATCTTTCAGATGCCAGAAATCGTCGTAGGCCAGACCGGTCATCAGCCCTCCCAGACGTTCCTTCTCCAGGGGCTGCTCGCCCCGTCCACGATCAATGAAAATTTTACCCATCTCAAAGATTTTCAGGTTATGACACCCAGTATTGGCATTGCTCCTCATGGTATCCAGCAGGCTAAAGACCAGTGTCGTGCGCATGACAGCCTGATCGTCCGTCAGAGGATTCGCAATCCTGAGCATCTTCGACCGCTCGTCGTCAATCGGAATATTCAATATTTCACAGGCCTTGGGCGTAATAAAGCTGTAGTGGATCACTTCCGAAAAACCGCAGCCGTTTAAGATTTGGCGGATTTTTTCATCCAGAACCTGCTTGGTTTCCCGGATGATCGGTTTAACGGATACCTGGGGTAACTTCAGATCGATCTGGTCGTATCCGATCAGCCGAGCCACTTCTTCAATCAGATCGATTTCCCGGGAAATATCGACACGATAACTCGGTGGATTCACGAGATAACTGCCCAGGTCGTCTGTCATATTGACCGTCATGCCCAAATTGATCAGTGTATTGACAATTTTAGCCTCGTCAAGGTTGGAACCCAGGATGCTGTTCACCCGCCCAATACGCAACGGGATCGCCTGCGGAACGTCGATTTTGTTCGGGTATTCATCAATGATCCCCCGACAAATGCTTCCACCTGCTGTCTCCGCAATCAGTTGGGCCGCACGGTTGAGCGCCCGCACCACACCGTCGGGATCGATCCCCCGCTCAAACCGGAAGGCGGCGTCCGTTCCCATCCCCAGCCAACGAGCCGATTTCCGAATCGACGACGGCAGGAAATATGCACTTTCCAAAAGAACCATTTCGGTGTCGTCCTTGACCTCCGAATTGAGACCGCCCATAATGCCGCCGATCGCCACAGGCTTTTTCCCGTCACAGATCATCAGGGTATCCGCCCGCAGGGTTCTTTCCTTTTCATCCAGAGAAATAAAAGGTTCTCCGGCCCGCGAGCGCCTGACCACAATTCGCCCCTCTTCCAGGAAACGGTAATCGAAGGCATGCAAAGGCTGGCCGAACTCCATCATGACGAAGTTCGTCACATCGACAACATTATTAATCGACCGCAGCCCCACGGCTTCCAGACGCTGCTTCATCCAGTAGGGGGAGGGTCCGATTTTGATATCCTTCAGAATTCTTGCCGTATAGCGCGGGCAGAGATCGGGATCTTCAATCGTGACGGACGTGATAGTCCCAATTTCTTCCGGAATTTCCTTGACGGTGATTTCCGGATATTTGACGGAAGTGCCCGTCAACGCGGCAATCTCCCGTGCGATGCCGATCATGCTGAGGCAATCCGAGCGATTCGGCGTAATACCAATATCCAGAACCGTATCACCCAGGTCGAGGGCCTTGGCCAAGTCTTCACCCAACTTTAGTTCGGGTGAAAGAATCATGATGCCCGTGTTGTCTCCCCCGATACCCAGTTCCTCTTCAGAGCAGAGCATGCCTTCCGACAATTCTCCCCGGATCTGGGAACGTTTGATCGTATAGCCGCCGGGAATAGTCGCCCCCACTTTTGCCAGGGGCACAATATCTCCAACCTTGATGTTGGCAGCGCCGCAGACCACGGGGAAATCTTCTGCGCCCGTTGAAATTCGGCACAAAGAAAGCTTATCGGCATTGGGATGTTTGGCAATGGACAGAATTTTCGCCACAACGACCCCACTGAAAGCGGGATCTTTTCGTTCCAGAGCCTCGACTTCGAGACCCGCCATGGTCAATTTTGCAGCGAGTTCTTCCGGGGTCAGATTCAGCTCGATATAATCTTTAAGCCACTTGATGCTAACCTGCATACGCCGTCCGTTAATCCTTCAAAAACGAAATTTTTGAAGGGTTCGTTTATGAAATGTTAATCAGAATTGTTCCAAAAATCGCCAGTCGTTCTCAAAAAACAGGCGGATATCCGAAATGCCGTACTTCAACATGGCAATCCGTTCAAGACCAAGACCAAAGGCAAACCCAGTATATTCTTCAGGATCGTAACCGACATTTTTAAAGACCTCGGGATCGACCATTCCGGAACCCAGAATTTCAAGCCATCCGGTCTGACCGCAAACCCGGCAACCTTTTCCACGACACATGACGCATTGAATATCCACTTCCGCACTCGGCTCGGTGAAGGGGAAAAAGCTTGGACGAAAACGGAGGCGTGTTTCCGCGCCGAAGACCTCTTGCAGGAAAACCGTCAGGATCCCTTTAAGATCAGCAAAACTGATCCCCCTGTCGACCAGAAGGCCTTCAATCTGATGAAACATGGGGGTATGCGACACGTCGGAATCGGGCCGGTAGACCCGCCCCGGAGACAGAATTCTGACCGGCGGTGCCTGCTTTAACATGGTGCGGATCTGGACCGGCGAGGTATGGGTGCGTAAAACGATATTATCTTCGATATAGAAGGTATCCTGCATGTCCCGAGCGGGATGGTCCTTCGGAATATTGAGGGCCTCGAAATTATAATAATCCAGTTCCACCTCAGGTCCCTCCACAACGGAGAAGCCAAACGAGGCAAATATTGAACAGATTTCGTTCCTGATCTGGGTGACCGGGTGCAGTTTCCCCGGTTTAATCCGTCGTCCCTCAAGGGTAACGTCAATCTTTTCCCGGACGAGGATATCGCCCTTTTCGATGACCTTGATCCCTGCAAGAGCCGCTTCGATCTTTTCAGTCAGAATCTCCTTGACTTCGTTGCTCTGCTTACCGAAAAGAGGTCGCTCATCAGGTGAAACATGGCCGATATTCCTGAGCAATCCGGTCAGCAAACCTTTTCTGCCGAGATATCGGGTTTTGACTTCTAAAAGGTCTTTTTCGGTTCGGACTTCGGCAATCTCAGATTCTGCTTTTTTCTGGAGGTCTTCCAGTTCTGCAATCATGCCGACTATTCACCCTTGGCCATCGCGGCGATCTTCGAAAAAGCGTTCGGATCGTTGACAGCCAGGTCCGCCAGAATCTTACGATCCAGAACCAGACCGGCCTTCTTCACGCCGGCGATGAAACGGCTATAGGTCACTTCGTTCAGTCTTGCCGCAGCGTTGATCCGGGCAATCCAGAGCTGACGAAATTCTCTTTTCCGTACCCTTCTGTCCCGGTAGGCATATTTCATGGACCGGTCCACGGCTTCCGTGGCAGTTCTCAGCAACCGACTGCGCGCGCCGAAGAAACCTTTGGCCCATTTCAAGATCTTTCTTCTCTTTTTCTTTGCGGTAACGCTTCTTTTTACCCTTGGCATTGTCTTTGATCTCCTAATCTTTCACGGTCTGTGCATCGAAACGAGGCGTTTTTACAGATAGGGAATGAGCCTTTTGATTCCCGCTGTAAATGTCGTGTCGAGAGTCACCGATTTGCGCAGACTTCGTTTTCTCTTGGTTGTTTTCGAGGTCAAGATATGGCTTGAACCTGCCTTGTGCATTTTTACTTTTCCGGTTCCTGTAATCGAAAAGCGCTTGGCAGCCCCTCTGTGCGTTTTTAACTTTGGCATGTAATGACTCCTCTTCTTTAATAACTTATCCCTGCTTATGTCTTCTTTGGAGAGACAATCATGATCATGTTCTTGCCTTCCAACTTAGGCTCCTGATCAAAAACCGCCAGATCCTCCAGTTGCTGTCTTACACGTTCCATGATCTTTCTGCCGATATCCGTGTAAACGATTTCCCGGCCCCGGAACATCATGGAAATTTTAACTTTGTCCTGCTGTTCAAGAAACTTCCTGATTTGCTTAATCTTTACGTCCAGATCGTGTTCTTCCGTCTTGGGGCGGAACCGGATTTCTTTTACCTGGACGGTGGTTTGATGCTTTTTAGCAATCTGCTGCTTTTTATTCTGCTGGTATCTGAACTTACCATAGTCCATGATCCGGCAGACAGGCGGATCGGAATTCGGGGAAACTTCCACAACGTCAAGGCCGACTCTGCTTGCTTCTGTCAATGCGTCCGTAAGAGAAATGATACCGAGCTGTTTTCCCTCCGCGTCAATCACCCTTACCTGGGGGGCCCTGATCTCACGATTGACCCTTAAATCCTTAGCTATATGGCACCTCCTGAATGCAAATGGTTTTCCTGAACATGAGCAATCGAGACATGCACGGTCTCGATCCATCACAACTAAATATTAATGGTACTGCCGACACTCATCCTCAACAAGATCGATAAACGTCTCCACCGTCATGGCGTCCAGGTTTTTCCCGTCGCGCATGCGGGGGGTGATGGTTTCCGTCTGCACTTCCCGGTCACCGATCACCAGCATGTAGGGCGTTTTCTGCATCTGCCCTTCCCGGATCTTGTAGCCCAGTTTTTCGTTCCGGAAATCGCGCTCGACGCGAATACCCGCATCGATCATTTTCCGGTACACCGCTTCACCATAGGGAATCTGGGCATCCGTCACCGTCACCAGCACAGCCTGTACCGGAGACAGCCACAACGGAAAAGCACCGGCATAATGCTCAATCAGTACACCCATGAAGCGTTCGATGGCGCCGAGAATCACCCGGTGCAACATGACAGGGCGGTGTTTTTCCCCGTCCTGGCCGATGTAGAACAAATCGAAACGATCCGGGAGCGTGAAATCGCACTGGATGGTGGCACACTGCCACTTCCGTTTCAGGGCGTCTTTCAATTTGAAATCAATCTTCGGCCCATAGAAGGCCCCATCGCCTTCATTGACCTCGTAACGCATCCCCTTATCCTCAAGGGCGCCGATCAGGGCGTTGGTGGCCAGCTCCCAGTCGCTGTCTGTACCGATCGAGTTCACCGGACGCGTGCTGAGTTCCACTTCATACTCAAAGCCGAAAATCCCCATAGCATAATCGATAAAATCTGTCACGGCTTTGATTTCTTCGTTCAACTGCTCGGGCGTGCAGAGAATATGCGCGTCGTCCTGGGTAAACTGCCGGACCCGGAGCAGCCCGTGGAGTACCCCTGTTTTCTCATGGCGGTGCACGGTGCCCAGCTCAAAATATCGAAGCGGCAAATCCCGGTAACTGCGGATTTTCGATTTATAAATGAGCATGTGGGACAGGCAGTTCATGGGTTTGATCCCATAGGCCTGTTCCTCCACCTCGGTAAAATACATATTCTCCTGATAATGATCGAAATGTCCGGATTTTTTCCAGAGATCCACCTTTAGAATCTGCGGCCCCATGACCATGTCGTAACCCCGCTTCAGATGCTCTTTTCGCTCCCACTCCTCAATGATGTAGCGTAACAGCATCCCTTTGGGATGAAAAATGATCAAACCCGCCCCGGCTTCATCGTTGACCTGGAACAGATCGAGATCCTTGCCCAGGCGGCGGTGATCTCTTCTTTTCGCCTCTTCCACGATCCGCAGGTATTCCTTCAAGTCTTCCTGAGTCGCAAAGCCCGTCCCGTAGATGCGCTGAAGCATCTTGTTGTGTTCATCTCCGCGCCAGTAGGCCCCGGCTACATTCAACAGTTTGAAAGCCTTGATCATGCCCGTGGAAGGGATATGCGGCCCCCGGCACAGGTCGACATAATCACCCTGGCGATAGAGGCTCACCCGTTCAACGTCGGGCGGCAGATCCTGAAGCAGTTCGACCTTGTACGGCTCGTCCTTGTCTTTAAATAGGGCAATGGCCTCGTCCCGGCTCATTTCCTGCCGGCTGAAGGGGCAATCGGCAGCCACGATCTGACGCATCCGTTTTTCGATTTTTTCCAGATCGTCCGGCGTAAAGGTTTCCTTGTACTCAAAATCGTAATAAAATCCATCCTCTATAGATGGCCCAATGCTGACTTTGGCGCCGGAGAAACTCTCCTGAACGGCTTGAGCCATGACATGGGAAATGCTGTGACGGAGAATATTCAGGCCATCCTTGGAAGAAGCGTCCACAAAAGACACCGGCGCAGATTCCATAAGGGGATGACTCATATCCACCAAAGTATGATCCACCTTTCCGGCCACCGTCGATTTTGCCAACGAAGGATTCCAGTTACGCAGAACCTGACCGAGGGTTACCCCTGCTTCGTATTCGGTAACGGATTGATCCGGCAATGTGACTTTGATCATTCCCATATTGACTCTCACAAGCAAAACTGTTTGATATTTCTAAACGTTAACTTCTTTTCCCCATTACGGAGCGGAGCTACATTAAGAAAGGGCATCACCCTTGACAACCGCTGATGCCCTCATTCCTTGCATGAACCCGCACATGCCTGTCAGTGATTATTAAATGGTAGGCACGCAGGGATTTGAACCCTGGACATCCACCGCGTCAGGATGGCGCTCTCCCCCTGAGCTACGTGCCTACAAGTATCCCAGCCTTTGAAAGGAGGGAATTTCTAACAATAAAAAACCATTATGTCAAGAACAAATTGTTGATTCTGGCGGACTTTAACGCCTTTATCCCTGCTGTGAGGCCTCGCTGTGATGTTTCATGCCGACCGAAATATACTTTAATCCGGATATAATGGTAAACAAGGCGGTGAGCCAGTAAAGGAACAGGATCCAGCTGTAATCGAACGATCCCGGCAGACTCTTTAAAATCAAAACCAGCAGCACGGTAATGATTTGCAGCGCTGTGGTGATCTTACTGATCAGAATCGGTTTAATTTCAAAGGAAACCGACATCATAAAAAGAATAAACGTACCGGCCAGAATGATCACATCCCGGCTGATGACGACAACGGTCAGCCAGCCGGGGATAATTCCTTCAATGGAAAGGGTCAAAAAGCAGGTTACCAGCAGTGCTTTATCGGCAATGGGATCCAGATAAGCGCCCAGTGCGGTTTTCTGGTGCAGCAAACGGGCCAAAAAGCCATCCAGGGCATCGGTGATGCCCGAAATGAAAAAGGTAATCAGCGCTTTAAGATATGCCTCATCGATCAGGAAAATGACGATAAGCGGAACCAGAAGAATCCGCAACAGGGTCAGAAGATTGGGAATATTCATGCGCCGATGATTTCAGTGTTACTCTTGAATGTCATTTTCCCCTGCCCTTGATGTCCTCCATGGCAAAGCCTGCCGACCTGGATCGGGAAGCCATTTCTTCCGGCCTTCCCATCCGAGATGGACTAACCCGTCGTATCCGGTCCGTCGGGGAAGGTTTTCATCACCTTCTTAAAAATCTCACCGATGGCGGCTTCATAATCCTGAAACGACTTCATTTCCAAACTACGGCGGGTAAAACCGAAGTTCCGTGTCGACGCATCCTGCTTGGCCTGCCAAAGGGTCGCACCGGTTTCCGCGCTTCTCATTTCAAAAGCGAGTTCTACCTTGGTCGGCGCGTACATGAAATGATACGAGGTCCTCATTTCTTTGACGGTGCAATAAAGCACCGCATCAGCACCGATCAGTTCGCCCACAGTCATGGGTGGCACACTCTCGCTGGAAACGGGCTGGTCCTCATAAACCCTGGCCAGTTTTTCATCAACCATCTTGGCGGAAAATCGCGGATAGCCCTTAAAGTACAGTTCGTCAATCAAACGCTGTCTGACGATCTGTCCGATCATGGGATCCGCCACGTGGTTGATCACCGGCAAAACGACAACCATCCGCGGCATCGACCTCGCACCACCGGGTTTCAGCACAAGCGTCGAAGATTTCTTGGAACCGCAACCCATCATTAAAAAAGAGATTAATAAGGCGCACAAAAGAATGCTTTTTTTTGACATAAGAACCCCTCACCCATAGTTTGTTAATTGGACAATCTTTCCCCTAAAACCAAACCGGACATGAGTCATATTCGCGTCAACACTTGGAAAGACCTTTTACCTAATCTGAATGACGAATATTTCCCAAAATTTCGTCATCCGCTATTTTCTGAACATCGAAAGGCAATTGGGCCGCTGTCACACACCCTGGCGTCCCCTGGACGGTTAAGCGGAATGTCACTTCCCTCCAGGAAAAGCGAACCGGCACAACCTCACGGACACAGGGTATACCGCGTTTCAGAAATTCCTGCAAATTCGTATATTCTTCATAGCTGCGGACATCATTCACCGTCAAGGCGATTTCTTTATCCACATGGTCACGCCGTACGGTTTCATAGCCCAAGGCACGGAGCCGCGACGCTATGGTGCCAACGAAAAATGCTGCCTGAACCTTGACGCGGTATGCCGTCTGATCGAACGACTCGGCTGAAATAACATATTTCTGAATAAAATCGGTCCTTTGTTCCGCAATGCGCCGCCAGGCTTCCTGGTACTTCTTGGGCGGCAACTTCGGGGGAAGGACTGAATTTACAGCCGCTTTCAATGACTGCGCCAAGGCGTCCTCAACGGCCTTTTCTTTTGCCAGCGAGAGGTTCTGCCGTTCAATGGTGCCGACCCCCTCCGCCTCCAGCACCAGTATTTCAGAGTCTTCGGCCGACCACGCAGCGGTTGTTGCCAATAAAAAAGAGGCCGTCAATATCAGTGCTGCCACACAAAACGGCCTCGGCATGTAGAGAGAAACTTTCCCGGAACGCATCCGCTCTTTAACTCTTCTCCCCCGGCGTCATATCATGTTTCAATTTCGTAATCTCTTCGCGGATGATCCGCTCGGCAATCGCCGGGAAGAGTTCCCGTGACATATTTTCCGCGATGGCCGTCACGCGTTTCATGATCTCCTCCTCGGATACGGCGGCCGCCGCCGGAGCAGGTTTTTCTTCGATGACCGCGTCCACCAGTTCATAAACGGTTCGTCCACGCAGGGGTCCCGTGCGATCCATCACATCCGCTTCTTCCACCACATCAACAAGATCGAACACTTTTTTATCGGATTCCGGGGTTACCCTCATTTCACTCATCGGACTATTTCCTCAATTTTTTTATAACACTGTCTCAACAAACCGGAGGGGTTTCACAAGAAACTTGGTGATATATTTGTTTTTTCTGCGTTACCACAACTGCAATCCCAGTTCAAGGAAATATTCTTCTCCTCCCAAATTCGTACGCAGGGCTGCCGACGAGAGTGAACGGCAAGGAATTATTCTTTACATCCTTTACACAGACGATGAACCGTCTCATAGACGAGCTTTCTGGGCAGGGCCAGATCGGCCGCTATCCTAGCCGCCATATCCCGCCGCGAAACATTTCCCTCCTCCGACAGCAATGCGAATCGCTCCTTGATCCCTGCTTCGGGGTCCCGATCAACGGCTTCCGCCTTCTTCCCCGCTACGATGAGGGTGATTTCGCCCTTGACCGTCTTCCCCTCGAAACCGTGAATCACGTCTGCCATGTTGCCCCGGACCACCTCCTCATAAATTTTAGTCAATTCCCGCGCCACCACGACGAAGCGGTTCCCCATTAGCGCCATGATGTCTTGAAGTGTAACCAAGAGCCGGTTGGGTGATTCATAAAAGATCTGCGTCCGGGGGTCATCCTTGATGGACAGCAGCATCGCTTTTTTATTCCCCTTCTTATCCGGCAGAAAGCCTTGAAAGACAAAATGATCCATGGGCAGGCCCGAAACGGACAGGGCGGTAATCAAAGCGGAGGGACCTGGGATGGGAACGATTTCAACCCCCGCCTCGAGGGCATGACGAATCAGGAGATAACCGGGATCGGAAATGGCCGGCGTTCCCGCATCGGTTACACAGGCGATGTTTTGTCCATCCTTGATTTTTCCAACAAGAAACGGGGCTTTGATGGATTCATTCTGTTCATAAAGACTGGTCAGAGGGGTCCGGATATCGTAGTGTTTCAGAAGAATCCGGGTCCGCCGCGTATCTTCAGCGGCAATCAGCGATACTTCACTGAGAATGCGAACCGCCCGGAAGGTGATGTCTTCCAGATTGCCGATCGGCGTCGCCACAACATAGAGTTTTCCGGGTCCACCCATCATCCTGTCCCCTAATATAACCTCACAAAGCGCGGCGATGCTCGGCCGGTTTCCAACCTGATCCCATCGTTTACCTGAGACTCTGCAAGCCTTTAATCACTTCCGCCCGGCCGAAGTATTTCACTTTCTTATTGCCCTCAACCACGATCAATGTCGGCGTGCCGTCTACTTGGTCTTCCAGAAGATACTTGGCAATATCGGCAGCGCCTGTTTTTTCATCCACCCCCTGGACATCAAAACCTGCCCGATGGAGATAATCATGGAGAGTCCTGTTCTCCTCGATCTTCTTTTCCGCCGCCTGGAAAAGCGCTTCGCGGATCCGCAGTATCCGGTCAAGACCCCGTTCCTGCTGAGAGAGAGAAAGGTAATATGCGGTATAAAGCGGGGTCGGCCGGTGAATGGGCATATCAATGAAGGTCAGGTTAATCCGGTCCTTCCGGACCAACTCATAAAGGAGGTTTTCCGCCTCGGGTTCAACTGCCCGACAGGGACCGCAGAAATAATCGGTATAGAGCCGGACCTTAATATCTCCCCGACCGAAGGAAGGTAAAGCCTGCACCCCTGTCTCTATTTTCAGAGGGATGCTTTGGAAAAAAGCCATCAGGAAAACCAATCCCAGGGCAACACCCAGCAGGGTGAGGGTTAATTTCTTCTTGTCCAGGTTCATGACAAACAAGACAAAAACGATCAATGCGAGAATCAGACAATAGGGGCAATAGGTCCGGTGGAGAATCTGGTATCCCACCAGAAAGATCTCACCGCCCAAGCCCACTGATACGAGGAGACAACAAAGCGCATGCTGCCGGAAAAGTACAAGCATCGTAAACAGCCACAGAAAGGCCACCCCCAGAGCTTCAGGTCTATCCCCAAAACGGTGCCCGCCAGGTACAGACAGGATGAGCCGCAATAATAATAAAGCACAATGACGACAAGCCCCAGCAGGGCCAAAACGATATTGATGACTCGCCGGTGATCTGAAACGAATCCGAAAAAACCGCCGCCTGCCTCGGCAGCTTCAACTGGCCCGGAATTATTCACTTTCATCCCTGCTTGCATGATCCTCCCCAAAGTGACTTGGCTTATCGATATCAGGCGCCTGTCGGGCGCCGTTTTTCTGCCATTGCTTCAGCCGGTCTTTGATAATCTTTTCGTAGCCCCTGTCCGTCGGTGCATAAAAACGGCTTCCCCGCAGCGTCTCCGGCAGATAATCCTGCACAACAAATCCGTCATGATAATCATGGGCGTATTTATAATCCCGGCCATAACCGAGATCCCGCATCAGTTTGGTCGGAGCGTTGCGAATGTGCAAGGGCACAGGCAGGCTGCCGGTTTGGGAAACGGTTTCTTGTACCCGTCCGTAAGCGAGATAAAGGGCGTTGCTCTTCGGCGCCGTGGCCAGATAGATTGCAGCTTGCGCCAGAATTAGTTCCCCTTCGGGCGAACCGATCAACTGAAAAGCCTGCATGGCCGAAACGGCAACAACCAAAGCGTTGGGATCGGCGTTGCCGATGTCTTCCGCCGCCATTCTGACCATACGACGGGCGATAAACAGGGGGTCTTCTCCGGCTGCCAGCATGCGTCCCAACCAGTAGAGGGACGCATCGGGGTCGCTTCCCCGAAGGCTTTTGTGAAGCGCGGAAATCAGGTTGTAGTGTTCTTCGCCGGTTTTATCGTAAAGGAAGGTTTTTCGATCCAGATACTGGGCAACCGTCTCTGCATTCAATGCAATCGCACCATCGGAATTTTGATCCGCGGACAACGCGGCCGCCTCCAGATTGTTCAGGGCCGAACGCGCGTCGCCGTCACACCGGGAAAGAATCAATTCCAGCACACCGTTTTCGATGTCAAAAGAGCAGGCGCCCAGTCCCCGCTCGCGGTCATGCAGAGCTCGCTCTAAAATCAGCCGGAGCTCCTCATCGGAAAAAGGTTTCAAAACCATGACCCGGCAGCGGGAAAGCAGAGGCGCATTGATTTCAAACGACGGGTTTTCCGTCGTCGCGCCGATCAGGGTGATCAACCCGTTTTCCACGTGAGGCAGAAAGGCGTCCTGCTGAGATTTGTTGAATCGGTGAATCTCGTCGACAAAGAGGATGGTGCGCCGTCCGTGGTATTTAAGTTGGTCTTTTGCCTCCTCGACCACTGACCGGATCTCTTTGACCCCTGACAGCACAGCCGAAAAGCGGATGAAATGCGCCTTGGTTTCCTGGGCGATTAAAAGTGCGAGCGTTGTTTTCCCCGAACCCGGCGGTCCCCAGAAGATCATGGAAAAGAGACTGTCCTCATCGATGGCCCGTCGGAGCAGGCACCCCTCAGACAAAAGATGGCCCTGGCCTATATACTCTGACAGATTCCGCGGACGCATGCGATCCGCCAGAGGGTGTTCTTTCCCACCTTTGTTTGCTTGCGAAATCTGATCGAACAGGTCCATGCCTGCCGCTATTCGGCGCCTCCCTTCGCTTTGGCGATGAGATCAATGAGACTGGTGATCTTGTCCTTCTGGTTCTGACGGCAGAATGTTTCCCATTCCGCGGGCGGCAGAGCATTCTTCAGCCAGGTTTCCACAGGAAAGATGCGTCGCCAGCAGGCCACGATCCGGGAGCAGGGCATCTTGCCCCCCTCCTGCCGGCAATAGGAAAAAGGCACCTCATGTCCCAGACGGGGACAGTGATATTGCAGGCTGTCATAATCCTTTTTCATGGCGTTACCTTTGCGAAAAAAAGCGAAGCCGTCAAGGGAAACTTTTCTCTTATGACGGCTCCGCAATCTTCCTTTCAAGGCTTCGGGAACCCGCTGATCGCACGCAGGGCCCGCTCGATCTCTTCTTCCGGCAGCTCGTACGGTGAGAGCTGGCCCATTAGAAAGGCATCGTATGAGGCGAGGTCGACAAGACCATGGCCGCTCCAGTTGAAGAGGATCACCTTTTCCTTTCCCTGTTCTTTGGCCCGCATGGCCTCCTGAACGACGGCGGCAATGACATGGTTGGTCTCCGGTGCGGGAACAAAGCCCTCGCTTCTGGCCCATTTCACCCCGGCCTCAAAGGTTTCAAGCTGATGGTAAGCCCGGGCCTCAATCAACCGCTCCTCCAGGAGATGGCTTACAATCGGCGCCATGCCATGATAACGCAAACCTCCCGCGTGAATCGGCGCCGGCACAAAATCATGCCCCAGGGTATGCATAGCCAAAAGCGGCGTCGTCTGGGCGATATCGCCAAAATCATAGGCAAACGGTCCCCGGGTCAAACTGGGACAGGAACTCGGCTCCGCCGCCACAACGGACACCTCTTTGCCGTGGATTTTATCGCAGACAAAGGGCAGGGAAATGCCGGCGAAATTGCTTCCGCCACCGGCGCAACCCATGACGACATCGGGATACTCGCCGATCTTCTCCAGTTGCTTCTGTGCCTCGAGGCCGATGATCGTCTGATACATCAGCACATGATTCAAGACGCTCCCTAACCCATATTTCGTGTTCGGCTGGGTTACGGCATCCTCAATGGCCTCGCTGATGGCGATGCCCAGACTCCCCGGCGAGTCGGGGTTCTCCGCCAGGATTTTGCGTCCCGCCCGAGTCAACTCACTCGGGCTGGGGATGCATTCGGCCCCCCATGTATTCATGAGGATCCGACGGTACGGTTTTTGTTCATAGCTGACCTTCACCATGTAAACCCGGCAATCCAGGCCGAACATCTGGCAGGCCATGCTGAGAGCGCTCCCCCACTGACCGGCGCCGGTTTCCGTTGCCATCCTTTTTGTACCGAAAACCTTGTTATAGTAGGCCATCGGAATGGCCGCATTCGGCTTATGTGAACCCGCCGGACTGACGCCCTCATCCTTATAGTAAATTCGGACAGGCGCATTCAGCAGTTTTTCAAAATTCCGTGCTCGCCGCAGTGGAGAAGGACGCCACAGGAGGTACTTGGTCAGAACTTCCTCAGGAATATTGACCCATCGTTCCTGTGATACTTCCTGTTCGATGATGTTCATGGGAAAGATGGGCGCCAGATCATCCGGCCCGACCGGTTGGCCCGTTGCCGGGTGCAGGGGCGGACGCAGCGGCGTCGGCAGGTCCGCCTGGATATTGTACCACTGCCGCGGAATCTCGTGATCTTCAAGTAACACCTTTAATCGTTCCATAATTTTCTCCTTTGTTCATGTCTGAATTCAACCCAACCCACCGCGATCAAGATCGGGATGGACTTAAAACCAATAAAAAAGCCATGGGGTTTTCCCATGGCCTTGCTCTTCTTTCATTTTTCGAGTCATGGGAGGGGTTTCCCTGCCCACGGCTCACAAACCAAATTAATTCACCGGCGGGCAGCTGTTGCAAGCCTGCCACCACCACATTCCTTTCATTATAATCTGCTCAGATTTCATAATATTCGCCCGCTAAATTTGGGTATACTTTACCCCAACGCCTTTGTTTCTGTCAATAGAAATTTTACTATATTTCCAGATCCGACAGGAATCCCTTATTCCGCCGATACCACCAATTGGGAAACAGCTTATAAAAAACCCGCGACACAGGACCGATATACTCCTTGTTTCTTTTGTCAAACTGGCAAGCCTGAATGACGAGATCCTTGATGTTGCGTTTTGTTCCCCCCTCGTTGAACATCTTGTAGGCACAGTCGAAAATGGGGCTATACATGTTCTTTTTTTCCAGATACTTATGGACGTTCCGGATGGTATTGGGCCCCTCGGGAGTCCCGTCGATCTTTTCCAGAACCTTGATATGCGTATCGATGGGGTTGCCGTCGAAGCTTTCGTAAAAGTATTTGCCATATCGGTAATTCTTACTGGCTTCGGAAGAAACCGTCACATACATGTCGCCGACTCCCGCCTGGCTGTAAAAGGCCTGAAAACTGCCGCCGAGCAGTTTGGAAAGGGAACGGACTTCCACCCCTGACCGGGCGAAAATCGTTCCCGGCAGGGAATCGCCCATTTCCAGGCAATCGGTCACACCCTTGATATTGGCCACAATATTTTTCAGGGAGCCGCAGGCCTCGATGCCGACAATATCGAAATTATAATAGGAACTCAGTTCCCGGCGGTTGAAGCGGATCAGTTCTTCCTTGATCAGCCTTGAAATACCCTTTTTCCCCGCCACGGTCACGCAGACAGGATTTCCCAGAGCGATATCCATATCGAAGAAAGGTCCGCCGATGCACACCACGTCATATTTATATTTAAGATCGGCCAAGTTGCTGTTGATGAGCTGGGACGGTGTAATCAACTCCTTGGTCATTTCATCGGACGAAAGACCCTTAATGGGTGAAATCAGGCAGGTATCTCCGGGTTTGCGTTCGATGATCGGCTTCAGGTAATTCAGGAATTCCGGCAGACGATTCATCGTCAGGGACAGGAATACGAAATCGTTATCCTCGATGACCCGCTCCAGATCATTGGTCGCGTAAACCTTGGGAGAAAGGCGCGGCACCTTGTCGATACTCCCAAGACGCTTCACCAGGTCCTGAGTCAGATGGCGGGGATTCAGGTGGTCCTTGTTGATTTCACGGCAGACGTCAAGATCATGATAATACAGGGTAACCCGCTTGTTGTCCCGGCCGAATTTGTATGCAAAAGATGTCCCCAATCGTCCGGGGCCGATTATACCGATTCTGCTCGTATCCAGATTACCTGTCATCATGGTTGATGCCGATCCATTAAATAAACCGCCGACAATATTTCACTTCTGTTTCAATACGTTGCGAAAAAATTGACTCGACTTGCTGCGATCAAGGGGACAAATTCCCGTTAAAATTCAATAAGTCCCTTGAAAGTCGCTGGATTATAGGGAAAAGCAGGGGACCTGTCAAACATAAATCACCCCGACAGCGAATTTACCACATCACGAATAAAAAGAGGTGAATCGATTGATCGACTCACCTCTTTGCGCCTTAATTTTTTATTGAAACTATTCGGGATGATCGGCGTTTATTTATTCCCGCCGCCCGCCATTTCCTGGTAACTGCCGGCAATCGTTTTCGGCGGCCAGGGGAAAATATCCTCAATCTTGACCTTGACGACATAATTCGCCTTACGGCTGAAATAACTGAGGGCTTCGGTCATTTCATCGAAGAGTTCACCGGAATTGAGCATTTCGGCTGTTCCCTTGATCTGGCAGCCCCGGTTCTTCTCCTTATCCAAAAAATATACCGCGATTTTCGGATTTTTCAAAAGATTCTCGCGGGTATGGGTGGACATGATTTCTGCAAACATGAATGTTTCATCATCGATGATGCTGAATGTGCTCTTGGGCGATACGTTGGGAGCCCCGCTTGCGTCTACGGTGGCGATAAAAGCCAGTTTGTTGGTTTCGATGAGCTCCTTTATTTCCGACGACATTTTGGCCATAATTCTGTCCTCCTCGTATAGTTTTTCCTTGATAGCGTTATGATTAAATTAAAACTGTTTCGGAGTGAGATCTAACAAGTCAAGCTTGGAACATGAAGAAAATCCATCAGGACCAGACGATCGTCCGCCTTGACCGCCGTATCCAGCATTTCCTCGCCGATCCGGAATTTATTCAGCATGATCATATACTTACTGTTGATCTTGCCGTTATCCATGATCATCAGGCTGAATGCATTCCCCGCGCCGGGAACCTGGATCGCTTTTAACCAGTCCGCTACTGTCGCACCTTCCGGGAGCACCATTTCCAGATTGCTCCAGCCCACCATTCTACGTACACCCAGTATCGCTCCAACAGTTACCTTCATAGTGTGCCCTCCTAAATAGATTTTGTTTTTTGAGTTTAAACTGTGTTTACATCTTGTCAAGACAAAAGACACTTTTTTTTAATTGCCCCTTTTTCAGTCTTCTGCGACCTCAATGGCCACATACTTCTTTTTGCCTTTCCTTAGCCGGATATGGCCGTGCTCATCCCGGTCATCCCAGCCGATCTTCTCATCGAAGGCCTTGATCTGGCGGTTGTTCACGTAGCCGCCCCCCTGGGACAAAAGCCGCCTTGCCTCGCTTTTTGTCAAGCAAAGCCCGGCCTCAAAGAACAGTTCGAACGCCGCAATGCCCTGATCCATATCGGTTCTGGACTTGCGGATGGAAGGAAGGGCTGCTCCTTCCTGGTCCAATACCGTCCGGGGAAGGGAACTCGATGGGAAAAGCGCTTCCGCCACCGGTTTTATATGGAAGGCATCGACAGCAGCCTTCCAGGCGGAAAGTGCCGCCTCTTCACCATGTGTCACCTTTGTGGCCTCAAAGGCGAGAACCGTTTTAGCCATATTCAGTTCCGCCCCATCCAGGGAACGAACCTGGCGAATCTCTTCCATGGGCATGAAGGTAAATAGTCCCAGGAAGCGCTCCACATCGGCATCTTCCGTATTGGCCCAGTACTGATAGTAATCATAAGGCGACGTCATGGTACCGTCGAGCCAGACCGTACCCTTTTCCGTTTTCCCCATCTTGTGGCCCGAGGACGTGGTGATCAGGGGAAAAGTCATACTGAAGGCGTTTTCCCCCTTCATCCTTCGGATCAGATCGCTCCCGGCAAGCATGTTCCCCCACTGGTCGTTGCCGCCCATCTGGAGCACACAGCCGTACTCATCAAAAAGATGAAGAAAATCGTAAGCCTGAAGCAGCATGTAATTAAATTCGATAAAATTGAGTCCCCGCTCCAAACGCATGCGATAACTTTCTGCGGCCAGCATCTTGTTGACACTGAAGTGGCGGCCGATATCACGGAGAAATTCGATGTAATTCAATTTGACGAGCCAGTCTGCATTATTGACGAGCAGGGCCTTGCCGTCGGAAAAATCGAGATAATGTGAAAGCTGCTTCTGCAGGCACTGGGCGTTGTAATTGATCTGCTCCCGGGTCAGGATCTGCCGCATCTCCGTTTTTCCGCTCGGATCGCCAATCAGGGCGGTCCCGCCGCCGACCAGAGCGATCGGTTTATGCCCGCCTCTTTGCATGTGCGCCAGCGACATGATGGGGACAAGGCTCCCGATGTGCAGGCTCGTCGCCGTCGGGTCAAACCCGATGTAACAGGTTACCTTTTCGTTCTGCAGCAGATCCCGAACCAGGTTTTCGTCCGTAATCTGCTCGATAAACCCTCTTTCCGCCAAAATATCAAATGCGCTCTTCAATTCAAGACTCTCCCTGTCTGTCTTCCAGCTTAACGCTTATTCTCTGTATCCCCCTGCTTTTCCCCGTCTTTTCGTCCGCATCGATGACCACCCCCTGAAGGCGGATATCCTTCTTGGCCACATCAAAACGGTTGGGCACCTGGGTCAGAAATCGCTCCAAGATAGAATCCGTTTTGATACCGATGACCGAATCAAAGGGTCCGGTCATACCGACATCGGTAATATAAGCCGTTCCCCCGGGGAGCACCTCCTCATCGGCCGTCTGGACATGCGTATGGGTCCCCAGCACGGCCGTCACCTGGCCGTCCAGGAACCAACCCAGGGCCTTTTTCTCGGATGTCGCCTCGGCATGGATATCCACAATGACAATCTTGGCCAGTGTCTTCAACTTCTCCGATTCTTCTTTGGCTTTGATAAAGGGACAATCGAGGGGTCGCATGAACACACGACCCTCGAGATTGATGACGCCGACCGGCTCTCCGGAAACAGCGGAGCGGACAGCAGTGCCCCAGCCGGGATTCATATCGGGATAGTTGGCGGGGCGCAGTAAATTATCATAATCTTCTATGAAATCGGCCACTTCTTTCTTATCCCAGATATGATTCCCCGACGTCAAAACATCGACGTCATACCGGAATAACTCTTCGACAATATCCTTTGTGATCCCAAATCCGGACGCGGCGTTTTCACAGTTGGCAATAATAAAATCGATATCGTGATTCTTGACGACGCCCGGCAGGAGTTCCCGCACCGCCCGCCGTCCCGGCTTACCCACAATATCGCCGATAAAGAGTATCTTCATGATGGACTCCGCATCTCCGAACGGGTGCTGTTTACCGCTGATTACTTGGCATAGTCGGATACGCGCGTTTCACGAATCACGGTCACCTTGATCTGGCCCGGGTAGGTCAGGTCTTCTTCAATCTTTTTGATGATATCCCGACAGAGCATGACGGCGTCATTATCGGATATTTTCTCATTCTCTACGAGAATCCGGATTTCCCTTCCCGCCTGGATAGCGAAGCATTTATCCACGCCGTTGAAGGATTTCGCAATGGTTTCTAGTTCTTCAAGGCGTTTTACGTAGGATTCCAGCATTTCTCTTCTGGCGCCGGGACGTGCAGCTGAGAGGGTATCGGCAGCCTGTACGAGGACACCCAGCAGGGTGTTGGTCCGGCCGTCGTCATGGTGCGTGGCTATCGCCTGGACAATCCGGGGACTTTCACCGAAACGCCGGGCGTAGTCGGCGCCGATGGCCGCATGGGTTCCCTCGATTTTATGATCCACGGCCTTGCCGATGTCATGAAGTAACCCGGCCCGTTTGGCCTCTTTCACGTTCATTTTCAATTCAGCTGCCATCATGCCCGTCAGATAAGCCACATCGACGGAATGCTGCAGAACATTCTGAGAAAAGCTGGTGCGGTACTTGAGACTTCCCAGCAGATAGATGATTTCAGGATGGATATCATGGACGCCTACATCGAAGGAGGTTCGCTCCCCCGTCTCACGGATGATCGTATCCACCTCCGTCCGGACTTTCTTGACAATATCCTCGATGCGTCCCGGATGAATCCGTCCGTCGGCAATAAGCCGCTCCAGGGAGAGTCGCGCCACCTCACGCCGGATCGGGTCGAAGCTGGAAAGAACCACCGCCTCCGGCGTGTCGTCCACAATCAGATCGATACCCGTCGCCGCCTCGATGGCCCGGATGTTGCGGCCTTCCCGGCCGATGATCCGGCCCTTCATTTCATCGTTGGGCAAACTCACGACGGAAACCGTATTTTCCGCCACATGGTCACTGGCATAGCGCTGCACGGCATAGGCGATAATTTCCCGCGATTTTTTCTCTGCCGCATTTTTGGCTTCTTCCTCGATTTTACGGACCAGGGCCGCCGCATCTTTCTTGGCGTCGCTTTCAATCGCCTGAATCAACTGATTTTTGGCCTCCTCCGAGGAAAGGCCGGCGACTTTTTCCAGGTTCTCTTTCTGCTGCTCGATCAGGCGTGTCAATTTTTCATTCTTTTCATTGACCTGGGCTTCTTTACTGGCAAAACTCTTCTCCCGGCCATCCAAACCTGCTTCCCTTTGAGCAAGCGAATCCGCCTTCTTTTCGAGCGCTTCTTCCTTGGCCCGGAGTTTTTTCTCAAGGTTTTCGAATTCCGCCTTGTTTTCCTTTGTCTCCTTTTCAAATTCCGCCTTGGCCCGGAAGAGATTTTCCTTGGCCTGCAATACCGCTTCCTTACGGATCGTTTCAGCTTCCTTCTTCGCCTCATCCACAATCCGGTCGGCCAGATTCTCCGAGGACTCCAGTTTCTTTTTGGCCAGCCTCACCTGAAAGAGATACCCCAGGACCACACCAATAGCGATGGATCCCAGAACAATCAATATAATCAGTCCATTACCTAACAATAGCTATATACCTCCCTTCGGGGTTTGTCTGGAGGAGACCGATGGAACATCGGAGGAATTGAAACGAAAACAGGGACACCGTGCAGGTGTGGTGAGGAATGTTTTTTCTTAGGACAGGCTGTGGCGGTGGATAATTTAACCCCCGCCAATGCCGTGTTAACCACCTTTTTTGAACCTTGGGACCACGTGGGTGCCCAAGTCTTCGCGTCAGGCTTTCTGCTACCCGAAACGGGATTTATGCAGCCATGCACACGGCAAAAACGGAAAGGCTCCCGGTTCTAAGGTGTTGGCTCAAAAAACGAATGTCAATCACGGGCATCGCAGGGGATAGCTTAACTACAATTTACTCGGTCAATCAGGTCAATTAATTCCTGGGTTCTGCTTTCCAGTTGCTTACCAATCAGACTGTTTTCTCCCTTTGCTTTAAACAGCTCATCTGCAATATTTAAGGCAGCTAAAACCGCTATCGTCAAGGTATTCAGATTGTTACCCCCCTTACTGATTTCTTCTACCTTGTCGTTCACATACTGGACAACCCCAGCCACAACCTTCTCATCCGAATCACTTAATACCGTTAATTTTTGCCCCAGTATTTCGATATGAAAGCTTCTCTTCAATAAGAAAACCTCAAGATTTTATTGAGCCGCATTAATATCCTGAAGCAAATCCAAAAGCGAATCCACCTTCGACCGTATCGTATCCCTCTCCTCGTTTAATCCCCTTATTTTATTGTAAGTCTCCTGTAATTCTAAATCCTTGTTTTTTAACTGCTCCTCAAGTTTGTCATGTTTTGTCTTTAATTCCGCGTAAGCCGAAACAATATTTCTAATCTTTTCTTCAAGATCATTAAACTTTTTTATCTCCACGTTGAATCCCCGCCTTTATCAATAATCTAAACGCCTTTGCCGCAACGTCGGCCCGATTATGCCTACGGCTCAGGCAAAAGTCAAGGCATTATTTCCCCACATGATTACAATGACTTATCCTCTTCAGACAGGTACAAATCAAAGGCCTTCCACATCTGTTCCGGAGAGGTCATCGTGGATGCGACATGCCGAAAGCGGGCGCCGCCACGGAGCCCCTTGGTGTACCACAGAAGATGTTTGCGGAAACTGCGATAACCTGCTTTCTCCCCCATATAGGCAACCTCCTTTTGCAGATGTGATTCAATGATCGCGCGACGTTCCTTCAGCAACAAAGGAGGAGGAAGCGCCACGCCTTCCAGAACGGCGATGATCTCCTGAAACACCCACGGGTGGCCCAGAGCGCCGCGCCCGACCATAAAGGCATCGCAGTGGGATACCTCCTTCATTCTCTGCACGTCCATTCCCGTGCGGAGATCACCATTGCCGATGACGGGAATCCGAATCCGGCTTTTCACTGCTCCGATGATTTCCCAGTCCGCCCGCCCGGAATACCCCTGCTCTGCAGTCCGGCCATGAACAATCACGGCATCGACACCGCAATCCGCAGCAATGGCGGCCACTTCCGGCGCGTTCACGGTGCTCTTGCTCCAACCTGCACGAATCTTTACAGTCAGAGGAATTTTGACGGCCCCTCTGACCGCGTCCAGAATTTCTCTTATCTTTTCAGGGGATTTCAGCAGGGCCGCCCCAGCGCCGTTCTTGACTACTTTCCGGACCGGGCAACCCATATTGATATCGATCAGATTTGCCCCGTGGCCTTCGACAATACGTGCCGCTTCAGCCGTCACCTTCGGGTCGGCGCCGAAAAGCTGCACCCCCAGCGGCCAATCTCCCACCCCTGAATCGAGATAACGGTAGCTTTTAACGGTCCCCTGAACCAGTCCCATGGCACTGATCATCTCCGTAAAGGCAAGATCGCAGCCGAATTCCCGCACAACGGTCCGAAACGGCAGGTTCGTGATCCCCGCCATGGGCGCCATCAGGACGCGGCAATCCTTCTCCATGCTACCGATTTTCAATCCGCGCGTCCTTCCAGGACGGCCCGGTAATCCGCCGCTTGCTGCAATTCTTCCGGCGTGTTGATCCCCATGACGGACCGGGCATCCTCCGCCAGACAGGCATGAACCATCAAACCTTCCCGGTTGGCTATTTCAATAATATCGGTCAGATAGTACTCTTTCTGGTTGTTATGATTGGTAATCCGGGACACGGCGGAAAACAGGAAAGGCGACGACGCCAGGTAAATACCGGAATTGATTTCCCGGACAGCTTTTTCTTCATCCGTTGCATCCCGTTCTTCGACGATCTTCTTCAGGGTTCCGGCACCGTCCTTGACGATCCGGCCGTAGCCTTTGGGATTTTCCACCTCTGCGGTCAGGACAGAGACCACCGCTCTGGATGCGGCATGTTCATCACCCAACCGCTCAATCGTCGCCAGGGGCAACAGCGGCACATCCCCGCAGAGAATCAGGACGTCGCCGTCGTAGCCTGCAAAAGCCTCCCGGGCCTGGAGGACGGCATGACCTGTTCCCAGTTGCTCCCGCTGTTCGACAAAAATCAATCTCCGGTCCGCGAAGGTTTCCCGGACCAAATCCGCCTGGTGACCCACAATGACCACAATTTCCTCCGATCCCGCCGCCCGGGCAACATCAATCACATAATCCAGAAGCGGACGTTCATGAATCTGATGCAGCACCTTGGCCAGGTCCGATCCCATCCGGGTCCCCTTCCCCGCGGCCAGAATCAGGGTCTTAAATCGCTTCTGTTTTGTCACCATGCTCGCTTGTTCACCTTTCCTTCGTGCCTCATTACAGATCAGCTTATTATTCCACTTCCAGGAACATGTATTTTCTTCCCGGGCCTCTATCAGTTTAGGAACAACGTGTCAAGAATACGGAATACTTTAAAGAAACTTAACCATTTGAATTTGCTCTTCGACAGCAAACAAATGTTACGATCATGGCTGCGCGGCCACCAATTCATTTGACTCCGCCCCCCTTTTTCGATATGTAGGATGCGACATTTTTTGCGTTCCTTCCGACAATCCGGCGCCCGGATACGACGATTCTGAAAGGTACAATTCGATAGCCCTGTTTTCATGCCGAAAGCCATCCTCCTTCGACATCCGGGGTTCAGATCACATAGCACGGGGAAGGAATGGCCTGATATTTTATAAGGAGAAAAAGATGAATGTTCTTCTGATCGGCAACGGCGCCCGGGAGCATGCCCTGGCGGAAGCGATTGTCCGTTCCCGCTATCAACCCCGGCTTTATGCCTTCATGAAAAGCAACAATCCCGGTATCGCCGGTCTGTGCACCGAAACAGAACTCGGCATCTATGTTGATCTGGAAACCATCTGCGCAAAAGCCCGGATCTGGGGCATCGACTTTGCCGTCATCGGCCCGGAAGACCCCCTCGATAAGGGTGTGGTGGATGCCCTGAAAAAAACCGGCATCCCTGCGGTAGGCCCGACACAAAGTCTCGCCCGGCTGGAAACATCCAAGTCCTTTACCCGGAATCTCGTCGCCAAGTATGCCATTCCCGGCAACCCCCGTTTTCAAAATTTCACCGCCTTCGCCGGCATCGAACCGTTTCTTAATTCTCTGGACGGGATCGTCCTGAAGCCCGACGGCCTCACCGGCGGCAAGGGTGTCATGGTCCAGGGGGATCACTTTCAAACCACCGCCGAAGCGCTGACCCTCTGTGAGGAAATCCTCCGGGAGCACCCCTCCCTGACGATCGAAGAGAAGATGGAGGGTGAGGAATTTTCCCTCCAGTGCATCTCCGACGGCCGGACCGTCATCGCCACCCCGCCCGCACAGGACCACAAACGCCGCTTTGTCGGCGACAAGGGGCCCAATACGGGGGGGATGGGATCTTACTCGGACAGCAATCATCTGCTGCCGTTCCTGAAACCCG
>ERZ795054.1138-NODE-1138-length-26493-cov-4.033475_pt1 | contig 26493 bp, 27 predicted proteins | sample MGYA00375138_ERZ795054 | MGnify/ENA primary metagenome ERZ795054 (study PRJEB30183, sample SAMN05720215) | anaerobic digester metagenome | isolation source: active sludge of municipal wastewater-treating anaerobic digesters | place: USA | collected 2014-12-23 ... | reverse complement strand
AACTGCTTGACGACAGGATGACACTTATAGTCGGCGGACGAATGGACAGGATAAAAGTAAGTAACGAACAGGGACGCGATATCGACTACCTTATTACAAACGGTACAAGGAACGATGCACCGCCCAACCAGAGAATAACTTTCGCGGCCGGAAGCAAAACGGGAATGTCATGGAGCGCCAACGCCGGACTTCTCTACAGACTCCATGAAAACACCGACCTGTCGTTCAGTTTCGCCCGTTCATTCCGGGCTCCCTCGCTTGAAGAACTGTTCAAATACATCGACCTCGGGAATTATGTCCGTCTTGGAAACACCCAACTGGAGCCGGAGAGCGGCTATTCATCCAACCTGGGCCTGAGAGTCTGGAAAAACAAATTCAACTTCCAGGGTGATGTTTTCGCAAACAGGATCCTGAATATGATAGTCGAAACACCCGGTGAATTCATTTATACAATCAATACAGGAGCTTCCGAGGGAACGATCGATACTCTTCCGGCCCTTGTAAATATGAATGTGAGCAAGGCTTTCCTCTATGGCTTTGACTTTGGATTCCAGTACAACTTTTATTCCGGTTTCGTACTCAGCGGAACAGGGGCATACGTTCGCGCCAGGGATACTGAAGCCGGCGCCGATCTTCCCCAGATCCCGCCCCTTAACGGACGCCTTGGCATCCGCTACACCTCCAACAAGATAGGTTCGGTTGAACTGACTCTCGCGGGAGCAGCCGGACAGGATAAGATCGCCGAAGGAGAAAAGGAAACGGACGGATATACCCGTCTCGACCTGGCACTTAACTCTGCATCCATAAACCTCCGCAATACAAGGCTGCAATTATTTGCTGGCATAGAAAACCTTACTGACAGGAGCTACACTAACCATCTTTCCACAAACAGGGGAAGCATAAGCGTTGAACCCGGACGGAATGTTTATGTGAGGATGACGCTGGGATTCTGAGACGGCAGAAGCGTGCTGTACGCGGCGCACTGCATTGACTTCACTTTCTGCGTGCGCTCAGCGATCTGTTATTCTTCCTGTACCTCTTAAAGGCATCATTTCTCGCCTTTACGCTGTGCTTCGAATAAAAAGCTTTATTCTTCTCCATCTGCAGATTTCCAAGAAGCATCAATCCCTTCAGTTCATTGAAGTTCTTCCTGCCGGCAGCGCATCCTGTGAAAAGAGAGATGACCAAAAGACATGTCAGACATGTGAATATCAGTTTTTTCATCCCTTTGAAGTTTGACGACTTTATAAACTTTCAACTTCCTTATGCCAATGACTTCACAAGGTATAATACGAGAATTCCGCGGAAAGGTTTCAGTGAGAGTAAATAAAGGTATCTTGAACCGGACACATACAGACTAAACAGGAAATGAATATCTGTTCCTTTTCTGCTTTCTGAAGTTCTTGCCGGACCCGGCTTTTTGTTTATCGAAATTCAGAACAGGATAAGTAATAATCTTCCTTTTACGCCTGCAATCAATTCTGGAGTTTCGTTTCGAAACTTTCGCCGGTTTTTCCGGAACCACCATGAAAGGGATGAACACTGCAAGCAGCAACAGACCTTTAAGCCGAAGTTTTTTCAATTATTCTTCCTTTACATTGATTCTGGGATACTCCCCATTGCTGATACAATGTAAAGATACCTTTCTAAAGCGAGCAGGGCAATGGCCGGAAGGCCGTGTATTGGTCAATCCCCTCAGTTTGTTTACCGGCCAGCCCGACCGGAAAGCGGCCCGTATAATTTGGCACCGGCATAAATAACTGATTATTTAATAAATAAAACAGTCAGCTTATCAAAACAACAAAAAACCATTGTTTTGACAAACTGACTGTTTTCAGGGATATTAGTCCCGGTTTACTCTTTATCCAGCGTCAACTCGATTGTGACCGAGATATCCTCAGGAACTTCATCATCATTGAGATCTTCACTGATCTCCTGAGTGGTTCCCATCACGGCTCTGCTTGAGCTCAGGGAAATTATATCCAGGATTATTGTTTCATCAGAATCGGAATCGAGGGTAAGCGTCTTGTAATCCGAACTCAGGCTCCAGGTCCCTGTATCTGTTTCATCACCCATGGTAGCTGTGTAGGTCTTGTCGGCCCTGATCTCGACAGTTCCAGTGAACTGCTGGACAAGAGCAGCATTGAAGGCAGCCATTACAGCCTGCGCCTGAATTTCTGTCATACCGAACTCATCCATGTAGTACTGAAGCAGTGTCTTTGTTCCCACTGTGGCTTCAAAATCCACATCCCCGAACGCCCAGGTTCCCAGGATATCCTCTTCAGGATCAGAGTCCTTTGAACATGACGTAAACACCAATCCTGTAAACAAAACCAGGATAATTCCCTTTACAAATCTCATTTTCATCTTCATGGCTTTTTTGGTTATACATAAAGCTTAACGGTGATATGAGCTTACAAATTCTCTAAAAAATCAGTTTTTTGACAAAAATTGGTCAAAAATAAAAAGGCCTTTCTGTTCAGAATCCAGAAAGGCCTCAATAGCAAGTATTTACCCGGATCAATTGAATGGAATTACCACTCCAGCATTGATCCCGAACCAGGTCAGGGATTCACCTTCAGCAAATACGTTGTGAAGTTTTATGTTGGCACACAGTTTCAGGCTTTCATTCAGGTCATAAAGAATACCTGCAACGGGAGCCAGTCCAAAGTACATCTCACTGTCACTCTCAGTTTCACCACTGTATTTCACTCTGGCCCCAAAGTTGTAAAGGCCAAGATCGGCGCCTACATAAGGCTTGATGGTTTCACCTCCGAAATGGAACTCAAAGAGTCCGGTGATCGGGACCATCGAATAAGAAACTTCATAATCCCCGTCACCGAAATTAAAGTCTTCACCACCGAACCTGTTATATCCCAGGTTCAAACCAACTGCCATGTTTTCATTGAACATGTACTTTCCGGTGAGATTGACTCCAATGCCCATGTTGGCAGCATCAGCAAAATCGCCCATCGGAGCCTGCAGCCCCAGAGTTGCCCCGCCGTAAATCTGGGCATTGGCACTGAAGGAAAAGGCAAAAAACAGAGCAATAAATAAGAATGATAATTTTTTCATAGGTGAAATTTTTTAATTGCCTACTCATGTGTTTTTCGGCTGCCACATCCTACTCTCTTATGGATTTTCGGATACCTCCCTGAGATATTTTTACCGTCGTTAACCGGATTCTGAAAACGACTGCATTTACAAGTTTATTATTGCCCCCTTTAAGAAAATATCCTCCTGTTGCCAAATCAAAGTTAAACACTTGCCTGGAACTGAGGGTATTGTTTTCCGGATTTTTTCACCTTTTACTGTTTAAGAGAATGTCCGGGTGGAATTCCTTCTGATCTAACTGCAGACTAAAAAGAGAATCCCCTGCCTTACAAAGGGGTCTGACCGGCAGGGGATGAAATTCCGGGGAAATTGGGGAAAAAGGAGTGTTGTCTTCACCGGAATTGAGGGCAATGGAAAATGTTGTTTCTGTTTAATTCCTCATCAGGAACACTTCTAAGTTAACAACAAACTATTAAGGTTTTCAAATCCTTATGCCGGTTTGTGCAAACCCGGTTTTAAATTGTATGAGTTCCGTTGTCTTTTGTATGAGTCCCCCGAAACAAACCTGCCTTCTGTTACTTTCCTGTGGAAGTTACGAACCTTCGTGCATGCTCAAAACTACAATTCCCTGACTTTTTCAATAAGCGGTCTGAGCCTTTCCTGTGAAACCCTGATACTGTATTCGACCTGATTCCAGCTAAGGATGCATTCAGATTGCTTTGTATTGATCCTTTTAAGATAAGAAGCATTTATAATCGCTGACCGGCTTACCCTGAGAAAACTACGGGCCGGAAGCTGCTCTTCTATTCTGTGAAGCTGAGTGGTAACCACCTGGACCTTCCCGTTATTCAGAAAAAACTTGGAATAGTTGCCATCGGCCTCTATGTAAATAATTTCTCCGGGATCGATCAGAATGATCCCCGAAATGTTCCTGAAAAAAAGCTTCCTGTATGAATTAAGCAGAAGAGACGTATCCTGAACCTTTCCTGAATCCCTGCTGTCAAGGCATCTCACAAGCGTGTCCCTGAGCCGTGATGGCTCTATGGGCTTCAGAAGGTAATCGAAGGCAGCATATTCAAAGGCCCTGACGGCATAATCATCATAAGCAGTTGTGAAAACAATATGCGGACGAACCGATTTCGACCTGTGAAGATCGTCGAGTATATCAAAACCTGTCATCCCCGGCATCCTGATGTCTAGGAAGACAATCGTTGGATTCAGCTCAAGAATGAGTTTTACAGCATTCATTGGCTCGGTTGTTGAACCCGTAACTTCAACCAGACCTGTTTTTGAAAGCAGGTTTTCAAGAAGACTCAGTGATTCCGGTTCATCTTCAACTATCACCGCCTCAAGGGCTTTCCCATGGTGAATACTATTCATTACCTGTTTGTTAGTTTCGTATATTCAAGAATACTCATTCAGTAATCTTCTGACATTTTCATTTTCATCAAAGCCCTCAGGCCCAAAGTTCTCTGCTTTCAGGAACATTAAAGCTGTAATTGTCGGGTATTGTAATCCTTACCTCGGTTCCTGAAGGATTTCCTCCATCATCTTTCAGATCAATTATTTCAAACCCTGCCTTTTCCCTGTTGAAGCGGTTCATAAATCTGAAAATGCGGTCGATGGTAGTAATTCCCTGGCCAAAACCGCTTCTCCCTGAAACTGCGGCAACAGCTCTCCCGACACCATTATCAGATACAACGATCAGAACTGATCTGTCCAGCCGGCTTACTCGCAGATCAACTCTTCCTCCCTCTTTCCTGTCTTCAAAACCATGCTTTATGGCGTTCTCCACAAAGGTCTGAATTGTCATTTTGGGAAGCATCCGCTGCATATCTACATCCTCCCCAATTTCCATGGAGCAGCAGAACCTGTCCCTGAACCTTAACTTCTGAAGTTCACAATATCTTTTTACAAAATCTATCTCATCCTCAAGAGACCTGATCATTATCGAGCCGTCGGCAAAAACCGACCGGAGGAGCCCTGAGAGGGTTACAATATAATCGTAAGCAGCTTCGGCGCTTCCTTTCATTATGACCGATCCGACTGACGAGATGACATTGAAAGTGAAATGAGGATCGAACTGCCTCATTATCGAGTTCATCTGCAGCCTGACAAGCTCGCTTTTAAGCTGAGCCTCCTTCTGTCTCTCCCTGATCCTCTGCCTTACAACGAGGAAAGTGGCAAGGACAAGAAGAAAACCGGCAAACAGGGCAAATGCTATTTTGAAACCCAGCCTTTGCCAGAAAGCAGGAATAATATTGAATTTCAACGAATAAACACCCTCCGATGATACTCCGTCAGAATTCACTGCTTTAAGCTGAAACTCATAATGACCGGGGCGCAGATTCATATAGACCGCTTCACGCGAAGCGCTGTTACCCGACCATAAATCCTCAAGCCCTGACAGCCTGTGCTGGTAACTGACCTTTTCAGGATTTGAAAGGGAGATACCTGTAAACCTGAAACGAATATTGTTCTGCCTGTAAAAAAGACTGAAAGGCTCCTGCCTGCCATAATACAATCCGGGTATCCTGAGCGACTCCCATGTAAGAGAGTCAGTCTGGAATTCCACATCTGTTGCAATTATCTTGGGAGGCATCATATTGGTTCTGAGCTTTTTGTCGTCAAGGATAACTACCCTTCCCGAAGTAAGAATCCAGTATCTGCCGTCGTTTCCCTTCACAATACCATTGTCGAGGCAATAATTCCCGGCAAATCCGTCAGTGGCATCATAGATCCTGAAGTAACCGGCTTCGTTCCTGTAAAACTTATCGAGGTCAATTATGCATACATCCGTAAGCCTGCCTGCAAGTATCCGTGATGAATCCATCATAATGATTGAATTCGCGGTAACATTTATGTGCTCGGGAAGAGCATGGATAAATGAGTCCGCATTCTTCCCCTTGTAGAAAAGACCTTCCTCGGAGGTAACCCACAATCCTCCCTTATTATCTCTTACAAGAGTGAAAGTAAATCCCGAGGAAATAAGCGTGTCACTTACCCTTGTTACATTAGTTCCGTCAAAATAAGCCACCCCCCTGCCCGCCGACAACCAGTAGGCGCCATCCGATTCCCTCACTATGCCTTCTACTATTCCCTGAGCTTCCGCTGTAAACTGGGGGTAATGAGCCATCTTTCCATCCTTCAGATGATACAGCCCCAGCCCTGTACCAAAAAGAAGCGATTTGTCGACAGGGTCCTCGTAAATTATGCATACCTGGCTCAGATAGGGGATCTCATCGATCTTTGAAAACCTGTAACCATCCCATACAAGAACCCCTTCTTTGGCTGAAAAGAGCACCCTGCCGTCGGAAGTTGTTATACTCCCCTTGTAAAAGCACAATCCTTCAGGAAAAACCTTCCTGTAATCATCCCTTTGAACCAGTTTGCCGTCCCTGAACTCGAATAAGCCGCCTCCGGTCAGGGCTCCGAACCAGAAATGCCCGTACCTGTCGCAGGCAAGAGCCCATGTGTTTTTCGGCAGACCGTCATCCTCCGACAAAGATGAAAATGCAGTTGAAAGCAGCCGGTGAAAGTTAACCTCCGATCCAAGCCAGAGGTTCGATTCACTGTCGATAAGATATGAAGAAAGCAAGGGATGCCTGATATCCAGGACCTCCTGCCCGTCAAAGAATTTTATCGCAGATCCCTCTCTCCTGCTGATATCTGCTTCAACTCTTGAGGAATCAGCAGCCAGGAAAAAAGGACGAATTTCTCCTTCAGTATATTCGAGCGACTCCTTGTCGGTATCCAGTATGATCCGGCCCCTGTCGCTCCTCATATTTGTCAGCCTGAAATCATCGAATCTCTTAAGATCCCCCCTTCTGTACCTCCACACATTGTTAAGTGAATCCCTCATCACAATGTCACCCGTGGATTTATCAACAAGAAATAAGTTGATATTCAGGTAAATCATGGAAGAATACTTATCCGTGTAATCAGTATATGTCCCATTCCTGAATGAGACAATTCTGTTCCGTCCTGAAACTATATCATTAAGTATCAACGTGATGGAATCGCCAATACTGCAGGCATAACTGAATCCTTCGGACGGCCGTCTTCCTGAAAATTCGTGATATATGAAACCATAACCAGTGTATTCCGACAGCCCCTCAAGGGTGAGAGCCCAGACAGTCTTATTGTGATCCTCAAAAATCCCGGTAACAAGATTGGAAGGAAGTCCGTTACGTCTGAAGTAATTGGTAAACTCGAGCCCGTCGAACCTTGAAATCCCGCTTCGTGTCACAACCCAGATGAATCCCCTGCTGTCCTCGAACAGCAAATTGGCCTGGGGCTGCGGCAGTCCGTCGGAAACGGTGTATTCCCTCCAGGGATATTTCTGTCCTTTTACCGTACCACCGGGTAAAGCCAGGAAAGCCGCCAGGGCAATCAGAAAAACTGCCTCCGAAAGAAAACATCTGAACCTTTCTGCTTCCATAATCCGGATACTTGTCATGCTAAAGATACAGAAAACAGATTGAGGTTTGACAGGTCCTCAAACCCGCAAAAAAAACAAATCATATTGTTGATAACTAAAAGATCCTGCATGATTGTCAGATGAGTATTGTTGAATAATTTTATAGGAAATTCCAACAATTATGAGACTAAACCTGACTTCCGGAGCAAAATTACGCGGGATTGCCGCGGGATTACTTGTGATGGCATTCCTTGCTGGATGCCAGAAAAGTGAATTTGAAAACTTAAGCGGCATCGTATCAGATGCAAAAACCACCGCTATTGCAGGTGCGAACGGCCAGAATTACCTGGTAGTCACCAAATCGGAGGCTCTTCCGGCCGGCTTTGAAAAACAGATCTCTGCCTACGGCGAGATAATCAGTTCCATCCCTGAAATCGGAGAGCTGGTTGTCAAACCAACCACAGCTGACTTTGAGAAAAAAGTAGCCAGACTTGGTAACATTCAGTCGGTTTTTCCTGACTTTAAAATGCAATGGATTGAGCCGGTCGGAATGCTTGGCCAGGTTGGTTCTGAAAGCATTGGCGACAATGAGAGTTTTTTCCAATATCTGTGGAATATGACAGCAATAAGCGCTCCTGCTGCCTGGGATGCCGGATACACGGGTGAAGGCGCCAGAGTGTTCATCCTTGACGCAGGCATCGACGCAGATAACCCTGAATTCAGCCCAAATCTGAACCAGGAACTCAGCGCTTCCTTTGTTCCCGGGGAAGAATTCAATGTCAGAAGCGGAAGATTCTTTAATCACGGCACCCATGTGGCAGGAATAATTGCAGCTGCCGACAACAGCTGGGGTGTTATAGGTGTGGCGCCCAATGCAGAAATAGTTGCAGTAAAGGTGCTTTCCGAATATTCGGGTTCAGGAGACTTCAGCTGGATCAACCAGGGTATAGTATACGCAGCTGAAAACGGTGCAGACGTTATAAACATGAGCCTCGGCGCCACCCTGAACAAAAACGGCTTCTATGTCGACGAAGATGGCGTTCTTCAGAAAATACCGGCAGTTTATATCCAGCAAATAATTCATGCCCAGCAACGCGCAATCGACTATGCCTGGAGAAAAGGGGCAGTAATTGTTTCATCTGCCGGAAACAGTTCTATAAATTTTGACGGCGGCGGCCCGACAATTAAACTTCCGGGTGGATTAAACAACGTTATAACAGTTTCGGCAACAGCCCCGCAATGCTGGGTTACTGCAGATGAACCCAATTTCGATCTGCCGGCAAGCTATACCGATTACGGAAGATCGTTCGTTGAAATTGCAGCTCCCGGCGGCGATGAAGTATGCGAAGAAGGATCACCCTATGACCTGATTCTGAGTTGCGGAACCGGCAACTATCCTTCCTACGCATTTTACTTCGCAGGCGGCACGAGTATGGCTTCTCCCCACGTGGCAGGAGTTGCTGCTCTTATTATAGGAAAGAACGGGGGGCAGATGGATCCCTTCGAGGTTACCAAGAAATTGCTGAACACAGCTGACAAGATCGACGGTCAGGGTATCTCACCCTGGTACGGAAAAGGAAGAGTAAATGCTTACAGAGCTGTGACTGAATAACTACATGCAAAAAGCTGCCCGGGCCGGTGTATAAAACCGGTCCCGGGCAGCTTTTTCATTTCAATCAGAAAGTAATAGCCGTGTACTTTACAAAAAGAACTATTACACAGGCGAGCAAAGCTATCCCGATTGCAATTGAAATCCAGAAAGCTACCGTGTTCCTCTTTGGGTATTCGTTGAAAATATGCTGCGGCATGATATTGCTTTTATTCAATTAATGCAATCAAAGTTAGTCCAAGCTCTGACCAATATCAAGCTTTTTTGCCTTATTTTGCCCAACACACCCTGTTGATTGGTAAACAAATGATTACCGTTGATCAGGGGCCTGATACCCGGTTGGCAGCTGGCAGTCAGAAACTGTATTCAGTATTCAGTATTCAGTATTCGGTATTCAGTAAGTCAACACCTGAAGCCCTGAAAATCTGAAACTTGCAACCAGCAACCAGTAACATTAAACCGCCTTCATGGCTTTACATCATACACAAACAACCTGTCGTCATGCCTGATATAAAGCCTTCCGCCGCATACGACCGGATGAGCCCAGCACATTCCCTTTCCGCCTTCCGGAACCCTGAATGACCCTGCAGCCTCATATTTCTCCGGAGTAGCTTTTACCAGTGTCATTGTACCCCTCTGACCAAGCAGGTAGATCATCCCGTCGGCATAGGTGATGGCAGCTTCCTCACCGGTGGCCTTCCACTTTTGCTCGCCGGTAAGAAAATCCACACAAAACCAGCCCTTCGACTGACTGCCTGAACCGTAAAGATTACCTTCGTGAAGAATGACACCGCCATGATGATTGTCAAATGGTTCAAATTCCCACACCTTTTCAGGAACAATGCTGTCGCCTGAAACATTGAGACTGAACATCATACTGCCCCTGCCATAACCGCCTGTCACAAAGACGTGCCCCCCGCTTACAACTGCATCTGTAATATTGCATGCATGCTGATTGATAAAATCCACATTCCATAAAAGCCTTCCTGTCGGGGCATCTACTCCGTAAAAACCCACCGAACTGGCCCCGATCACCTGGCGGTAACCCCCGAAATCATGAACCACCGGCGATGAATAGCCTTCCACACCCGGAATATCCGTATTCGCCCAGATAAGACTTCCATCTCTTTTACTAAGGCAAACCTTGTAGCCTTTCTTCCCGGCCGGACGCACATACAGACGGTCCCCGTCGATATATACCGATTCTGAATAACCATATTCCGTTGGAGGAGCATCGAATTCCTGAGCAAGCTCCTTAACCCATAATTCCTTCCCTGTTTCAGAATCCATAGCCGACAATCTTCCCATCTCCCCGAGGTAATAAACCACTCCTTCGTCATATGTGGGCGTACTGCGGGCCCCTGTATAGGAACTTGCATAGGATGCCGTGGTCGACCAGGAACCGCCGGCAGGAGTCTTCCATACCTGCTTGCCCATAAGATCAAATGCAAACACATAGGGTTGTTTGTCGACTGTACCGGATGTAAAGATCATGCCGTCAGCAATTGAAACGGAACTGAATCCCTCGCCCAGTCCGCTCACCGTAAACAACAATTCCGGTCCACCCTGAGGCCATTCCTTAAGAAGACCGGTCTCAGGCGATTTGTTGGTGCGGTCTGGGCCATGGAAGGACGGCCATTCGTTTCCCGGCAGTTCCTGGTCAGCACAACCAACAATAAATGAAAACATTACAAATACGCCCGCAGTCAGCAGTGATGAAGCGGCTGAAATACCGGGCAAACCGGTAACGGACCGGCGCTTAAGTGTCGTCATAGATCTCATCGTAAAAACATTATTTTTTGAATTTATTAAACTCTGGAGGCGGGATTGGGTATTATGCACAGGAATTCAAAATCCTCGTTGAAGGGATTCCTGAACTGATGCATTGCATCCGGACTAACGTAAAGACTCTGCCCCCTGGCAATCTCTGTTTCGTTTCCGTGATCGTCAACCGCAATTCCCCTGTTGGCCTCAACCTTCACAACATGCTCGTAATTATGCTGATGAAACGGAGTGTGGCCTCCCGGAGCAATGGTGAAATGCCTCATGATTATATTTTCCGACCCGTCATCCGGACCAATCAGTATTTTCATCCTGACATCCTTTGCCCCTTCCATGGTAACCACTGCTGCGGCTATCTCATTGTTGTTGTTTATCTTCATTGCGTGTCGCTTTTAGATGAGGCTAAGATAAGAAATTATGCAATATGCATTGAACTGAAAGGGTGAGGGGGAGAAGAGGTGAGAGGAAGAGTGTGGTGCCTTGAGCCTCGCTTATTGTGCCGGGTGAAATTAAAAAGCCGGTGTTTCATACACCGGCTTTAGCTTTCCTGTAATTACCTTATCTCAATTTTCCTGGGAGGCCTGGGTTTGGCTTCCTCTTTCTTCGGAATGGATATCTTCAATATTCCATTCTCATACTTAGCTCCGATCTTGTCGCTGTCGGCTGAATTCGGAAGTGTGAAAGACCTGCAGAACGACTGGTAGCTGAATTCACGCTGAGTGAAATGCTGTCCGTCTGCTGTTTCATTGCTTACTTCCTTCTCGGAAGAGATCCTTAAAAGTCCATGTTCAACTTCAATCTTGAAATCATCCCTGTTAAGGCCCGGAGCAGCTACCTCAACCTCAAAATCTTCATTGCTTTCCTTTATGTTCACAGATGGCAATGTAGTGTTGGTTGCTGAAAAGTTACGGTTCGACCAGTCAAACATGTCATTTTCGAACAAACGGTCGAATACTGAGGGATAATACCCTGAAAATCTTGCTAGTGCCATGGTTAATCCTCCTTATTTTTAAGTTTTACAAATAGTTTTCTGATACCGGATATTTCAAAATAAGTACCAATCCGGACCAGAAAAATACCTGCCCAAATTAAAAGTCTGAATATCTGAAAGATAAATAAAATACTGGCATTAATAAACCATGCCAGATTGTCACATATTAGGAAATTTAATGTGTCATTCTGGCATGTCTGTACTAAGGGATCTTAAGCCTATCCCTTCGCTTTCCCTTGATCAACAAGGGAAAGGATGTGCCTCCTGCCCGTTGCACGATCTTTTCCCCTCCCTTACTGTTTAAGGGGAGGGTCAGGGAGGGGTTTGTCTTTGTAAAAAAGGGTCCGGTCATATGACCGGACCCTTTTTATTCTACAGGTGATACGGCCTTCTGTATTCGTAATGCATAAGCCTGTGGCTGCATGCTTCCTTGTCGTCAATGAAGGTATAGGTGGCAGGATCCCATTTAACGGGTCTTCCCAGTTCATTGGCTATGTTGCCTATACAGCAGGTGATTGCAGTACTGCAACCTACTTCTATTGAAGCGATAGGCTTAGTACGTGACCTGACCGCATCGATAAAATTCTGCATGTGAGGCGAGCTGATCTCGAACTGAAGTCCTTCGCGGGTCGGAGCAGGGCGCTGCTGCTGCGGCGGGCGCTGACCTGCCGGACGCTGCTGCTGGCCTCTTGGCTGAGGACGGGTACCTGCAATATCTGCCGGAATGAGCGAAGGATCGGAACAGCCGATATAACCCCTTGCAACCTCTATCCATCCCTTTGTACCAATGAATTTGATACCCTGTGCGCCTGGGTTGTCCTCAAGGTACGGCTGTTCGGTCATAACCACGCCGGTCTTGTATTTAAAGGTCATGTACTGAGTACCGTTGTATCCCTTCGGAATTACTTCACAGGGAGCCGAGCCGTCCATGCCAATAGCTGCCTGGGCTATGTCGAACATATGTGCGCCCCAGTCGGCAGTGTAACCGTTACCCATTTCAAGGTACCAGCGCCATGCACCCCAGAGAGTTTCATTCTGCACCGGATCGAGTGTGATCTGCGGTGCAAGGTCAGAGTGGTAATGTATCTTGCCGTCATTGAGCGGACCTAACCAGAGATTCCAGTTAAGGTTGCCTGGTATCGGCATTTCAGGAAGATCGAAAGGCTTGGGCGGATCACCAACCTTTGCATAGATCTTCTCGATATGACCTATAGCACCTTTCTGAACCAGTTCAATAGCTTTCTGGAACTCTTTGCTCGAACGCTGCTGGCTTCCTACCTGTACAACTCTCTTATTGTCGTTGGCAACCCTCGTCATGACAAGAGCTTCCTGAATTGTGTAGGAAAGAGGCTTCTGAACATAAACATCCTTTCCTGCCTGGCAGGCATGAATGGTCATAAGCGCATGCCAGTGGTCGGGAGTGACAACCTCAACCACGTCGATGTCTTTGCGTTCGAGAAGCTGCTCATATTGCTCATAGGTGTCGCATCTTGGAGAAAGTCCTTTCGATTTCTGCCATTCTTCTACAGTCTTCTTGTACCTCTGCTGCTTGATGGTGTCAACATCGCAGCAGGCAACAACCTGCAGACCTGAGGCGCCTGCAAAACCCCTGAAATCGGAAAGAGCCTGACGGCCAAGACCGATGGTACCCATAAGTACCCTGTCGCTCGGGGCCACCCTTACTCCGCTGATAACATAGCTCGGCAGAATCGTCAGGCCTGAAAGACCTATTGCCGACAATCCAAGGAAATCGCGGCGGTTCATGCCTTTGTTACTCGTCTTTTTCATTTCAATTTATGATTATGGGTTAGATTCATTAAAACGAGGCTAAAAATAACCATTTGTTTGTCATGGGAAGCTCACAAAATCTGAATTTTCATGTTCCATGCTCTGAAACATGTTTCAAATACACTGAGGAAAGTTGATCTGTTTCTTCCATTTTATTTATATATTGGCAAAAAGGCAGTATTCATAATAAAGAAATATAATGATGACAGGGTACTTATACTTGCTACCGTTTGCAGTTCAGCTGATAACCGGATGTGCCTCCGGAACAGGCAATCCGGCGCCTGCTGCTGAAAAAAGCGCTTATAATCTGAGCGCTCCCGACAAGGTCTACAACCTTCCTCCTTCACTTCATGAAATATCCGGGATCACGGCAATCGACGCTTCCACCCTTGCCTGCATCCAGGACGAACACGGTCTGCTGTTCATCTATGACCTTGACAAAAACAGCATCACCCGCCAGATCCCTTTCGGAGCCGATGGCGATTATGAGGGTGTGGCCAGGGTTAACAGGGCAATTTACATTCTCAGAAGCGATGAGGTTCTGATAGAACTCACCGATTATACTTCATCCGGATCTCCCATAAACTTTTATGAAACAGGAATTCCTGGAAGGGATGCCGAAGGCCTGTGCTACGACCCTAAAAACAACAGGCTTCTTGTTGCCCCCAAAGAGATATCATCAGATAACCCTTCTGCCCAGGCAACACGGCATATTTTCGGTTTCAACCTGGCTTCGAAAACCCTTATCAAAGGCACTGTAATGGATTTTGACATCAGAAAAATTGAGGAATATGCAGTCAGTAACAATGTTAAGGTTCCGATGAAAGGGAAAAAAGGGGAAGTGAAGGTACCCGACATCAACATGAAAATCTCCGCCATAGGCATACACCCCATTACTTATAAGCTCTATGCCATATCCGGCCCCGAACGACTCTTTTTTGTCTTTGATATGAATGGGAATATTGAATCCCTCGTGAGGCTTGACAAGGATCTCTTCGCCCAGCCTGAAGGCATTACCTTTATGCCGAACGGCGACATGCTTATCTCCAACGAGGGAGCGAAAGGGATCCCAACGATCGTGAGATTCAATTACCGGCCGAAATAGAGCCGGATTGCTTCGCAGCACAGATCATGCGCCCTCCTGTTTCCCCCTGCTGGTAAGGTGCCAGAAGCCGCAGACATCACATCTGTAGGCGCGTATGTTCTTTGTCACACGTGTTTCATTTATGTGCCTGATCATATCCTGAGCATCCTCCAGGGTAAAGTACGCCTCTTTCCTGCAGGGCGGCTCTATGGGATTTGACCTTTCCCTTTTCGATGGAGTGTATTTCATTTCATCGAAAAAATACTTGCCACAGTTTATCCTTCTCTCCTTCTAAACCTTCTCCGGCATGTTGTAGGGTTTCCTTCCACCGCCGGGACGCGACAGGTAAGAATTGGCTTCAGTGTCGCTGCCAAAATTCTCAGCCTTGCCATCGAAAACGAGCTTTCTGCCGGTACGGTAAGCAATGTTTCCAAGGTGCATCATGGAAGTCGAGATATGCCCTTCCTCTATGTCTGCAATCAGGTCGCTGCTTTTCCGGCTCTTCACACAATCGACGAAATTCTGGAAATGATAGTCGATGCCTGCCTTCAGTATCTCATCCCATCTCGGATCAGGATCAACATCGTCATTGGTCAGAGTGATCGTAGGCTTTGAAGACCTGTCCTGCTGCATACCCGTGCTGAAAGCAGCAGTGCCTGCCTGGCCGCCGACTGTGGCCGGACCGTTGTTGCTCTGGAATATCAGCACCTGGTTGTTGCCCGATGTATAGGCATAGCCCTTTGTTCCAAGCCACAGGTAACCCCAGGGATCGTTAGGCGTTGGCAGACTCCTTACTTCAAGTTCAAGAACTGCGCCGCTGTCATATTCGAAAGTGGCAACCTCAAGGTTCGGAACATCCTGGTCCGAATCATTCTGATAGGCAAAAAATCCGCCGCAGCAGGCTATCTTCGAGGGATGACCTGTTATGTTCATAGCCTGCCTGATTATATCCATGGCATGTGTTCCGTTGTTCCCGAACTCGCTCGTGCTTGTATCCCAGTACCAGTGCCAGTTATATATGAAATGATTCTCATTGAACGGGATCATCGGAGCAGGTCCTCTGTAAAGGTCCCAGTTAACTCCGGCCGGAACAGGTCCGTCGGGCTTTTTGCCTATGCTCGGACGCGAACGGTAAACAGTACCGCGTCCCATGTAAATATCACCTATGACACCTTCGCGAAGAACCTGGATAGCCTTTCTGTTCAGCCTGAAAGCCCTTCTCTGGGTACCTGCCTGAACTATCCTGTTGTACTTCCTTGCAGCCTGAACCATCTTCCTTCCCTCGTCGATGGTGTATGAGATGGGCTTCTCAACATAAACATCCTTCCCTGCCTGACAGGCATGAACCGTCATCAGCGCATGCCAGTAATCGGGTGTGGCAATGGATATCACATCCAGATCCTTGTTCTCAAGCATCTTTCTGTAATCGGAATATGTCGAAGGTTTCTCACCTCCAAGCTTTTCAATATCCTGGATGGCTTTCGGCAACAGGTAGTCGACACAATCGCAGATGGCTGCAACCCTTGTCTCCCTGATCTTCGTGAAACTGGCGGTGTGGCCCGAACCGCCGTAGAATCCGCCGCGGTCGTTAATGCCGATAACACCCACATTTATCCTGTCGCTCGGTTTCGTCTGAGCAAATCCCCTGATGTACGCGGGAGCCATCGCCAGTCCGGCCGAAGCCAGAACTGATTTCTTTATAAAAGTCCTTCTCTTTTCGGTTTTCATATAGCGCGTGATTATTGGATTAGGTCATTTCAGCTCTGGTCTGTCCCGCTTCTTCATTTGAAAAGAAGAGGAGCAAAATTATTAAGGTAAATCCTCCAGTTCGTCCAGGTATGTCCTCCGGAATTGACGAAAAAGGTATGCTTCATACCAAGACGTGTAAGAGTGGCGTCGAGTGTTTTTGCCGACTCGATAAGGAAGTCTGAATCGCCGCAGGCTACCCAGTAAAGCTTGTAACCGGCTTTCTTCACTGCCCTGAATTCAGCGTCGTACCTCGCCCTGTTCTCATCATTTACACGGATTCCCATACTGAGAGGACAGATGTACTGGAAGAACCCGGGGTAAAGATTGGTGCAGGAGATGGTATGACCACCTCCCATCGACAGGCCGGCAATAGCCCTCGAGGCCGGTTTGGCAATTACCTTGTAGTTTTTTTCAATAAAGGGGACTATATCCTTTACTATGCTGTTCACATAGGCATTTGCCACACCCGGATTTGCACGGTCGAAAGGCTTCTCGGGAATAAGCTGGGTGCGTGCTGCCTGCTGACCGGGATTGCCGTTCGGCATCACAACCAGCATCGGTCTGGCAAGCTTCTTCTCTATAAGGTTGTCCATTATCTGACAGGTCCGGCCCATGGTGCTCCATGCATCCTCGTCTCCGCCGGCGCCGTGAAGCAGGTACAGAACCGGGAACCTGGTCTTGCTTGTTTCATAGCCGTAGGGCGTATAGACAAACATCCGGCGGTTCATTCCGAGAGTCGGGGAATCATACCATACCTGCGACAGGTTACCGCGGTTCTTAGCTTCGAAATAATTGGCAGTAACATCTCCCGGAACCAGCAGCACACTCAGGTAACGTGTGCCGTCCCTCTGCATAAGCACGTTGTTTGGGTCAGTGGCCGAGAGACCGTCAACGATGAAACTGTAAGTGTAAAGTTCGGGCGTCGGGGTCTGAATTGTGACCGACCACAGTCCGGTCTCATCCATTGCCATTTCCACAGTCGACCTGAAATCGGACATCCACGACCCGTAAAGCCTTACGGTATCGGCATAAGGGGCTGTTAATCTGAATGTAACCTCACTTCCCTTAATCTCCGGCGATATCACCGGCTGACGTCCCATGAAATTTGCCAGCTCCTGGGAAAACAGACCGGTAAAGGCCAGCATGCATATTGCAATCAATGTAAGTCTCTTCATAATGATTTCTTATAAATGGTTTTATGTCAGTCACTATTATCCTATCTGAACAACAACGGGGCGAAGGTATTGAGGTAGATCCTCCAGTTCGACCAGGTGTGTCCTCCTCCCGACACAAAGAAGGTATGCTCCATTCCGTTTCTGGTAAGCGCCTGATCGAGAAGCTTCGCTCCTTCAAAGGTGAAATCCTCGTCACCGCAGCCTATCCAGTAAAGCTTATAACCTGCCTTCTTTATACCCTGCAGCTTTGCGTCGATGTCGGGCTGATCCGCCCTTATACCCATGCTGAGAGGAAGAATGTAACCGAAGGTGCCGGGGTACTCGTTGGTGACGCTCATGGTATGACCACCTCCCATCGACAGACCGGAAACAGCTCTTGCTTCAGGACTGGCTATAACCCTGTAGTTGCTTTCAATGTAAGGAATGATATCCTTTACAATGCTGTTAATATATAAGTTTGCAAACTTCGGATCCCTGCGATCGTAAGTTTCCTCAGGAAGAAGAAGCGTTCTGGCAGCCTCCTGCGTCGGATTACCGTTGGGCATAACGCAGATCATAGGCACTGCAAGCTTTTTCTCAATAAGATTATCAAGTATCTGGCATGCACGGCCCATGGTAACCCATGCATCCTCATCCCCGCCTCCGCCGTGAAGGAGATACAGTACAGGATACTTTTCAGTACCGGTTTCATAGCCGTAGGGAGTGTAAACATACATCCTGCGGGCCTTGCCAATTGTTGGTGAGTCGTACCATACTTTGTGAAGGTTACCACGCCTGCCGGCTTCAAAATAATTCTCCGTCAGCCCGCCGGGAACCAGAAGTACGCTCAGGTAACGGGTACCATCCCTCTGAAGCAGTACGTTATTGACATCATTCACACTAAAACCGTCTACAATAAAATTATAGGTGTAGAGCTCGGGCTCAGGTTTGGGTATGGTTAATATCCAGATACCGGCAGTGTCCTTGTTCATGTTCACCGACGAATCAAAGCTCCGCATCCATGAGCCGTAAACCCTGACAAGCTTTGCCTGCGGAGCCAGCATCCTGAATGTAACAGTCTTCTCCCCTATCTCGGGAGAAATGATCGGTGTACGCCGGAAATTCGCCAGTTCCTGTGAAAAGGTGACAGCAAATACCGACATGCAGATAAGTGAGACAAATAGTTTTTTTTTCATTCTATAGAGGTTTTTTTGGTTTTAAAAATCAGGCCCGGCCTTTGCCTCTAAAGTAATTATTAAAAGCCTAAAAAAAGAGGCTTTAACATTATTTATGATTAGGGTTGCCGGCCCTTTGCATCACCTTTTTGAAGGGAGCAAGAAGCGTGTTCCACGGAAACTCCGACAAAACCATAAGAACCAGTATGGAGGGTGAGAAATATGAAACCGCAAGAACAATAGCAAGTCCGTTGTTCATGTATGCCGACCCCACAGCCACCGCAATCCTGCTCTCGCGGCTCTGACGCGGACATGAAAAATAGCCTATTACATGAAGGAGTATAAAAACCAGGTAAAGAGCGGCAAGCTTCCAGATTACTCCCGCAGGATTGCCCAGAATTACCTCTCTCTGCGACGAAATGGTTATGTATACAAATGAGAAAAGAATAAGCACATTGAATGATGTGAAGAACTTCTGGGACTTCTCAACCGTGCGTGGAAGAAATTTCTTGATACCCTGGGAAGCGATCATGGGTATAAAAACAAGGATGGCAATATCCTTCAGGATCAGCAACTCGTTAATGTCCACCGAACTGACATCGAGAATAAAGAAGAGAAAGGGAACCGTAAAGGGAGCGATCAGCTGGGTAACAATTGCCAGACTCATCGACAAAGCTATATTCCCCCTTGCTATATCTGTAAGCACCGGCGACGAAACACCGGCAGGCATGGATGTCAGTAAAAGCATGGCAACTGCAGACTCCCTGTCGAAAATCAGGGCGGTGAAATAGAAAGCTAAAGGGATGAGCACCATGTAAACAAAGGTTATCCATGATATCAGCCTGAAATTTTTCATGCTCTCGATGATCTCAAGAGCATCAATTTTAAGAAAGGCAGTGAAAAGCATCATACCGAGCAGAAGCTTCGGAACAACAGGAGGCGCATCAAAATCGACAGGTGGCCAAAGGCCCAGAATTATACCTGCCAAAAGCACTACCCAGAAATGCGTCTCGATAAGTCTGATTATCCTCATCCTTTATTTAACTGATTGCCCAGCTGTTTCATCTGCCCGCAAATATCACTAAAAATGCTGTTGACGGTGCTTCCTGAAGTTAGATTTTTCAGGATTGCTGTCGGGGCAGAATTTTATTTGTTCAAAATCCGGCTTAAATTTGTTCTCTTTATAAATAAATCCGATTGAATTCTGATTTAGCATGGCAGGAAAAATGAAAATTACTGTTCTCGACGGATACACAACCAACCCGGGCGATCTGAGCTGGGATGAGATCAGCCGCCTTGGCGAGCTGACTGTTTACGACCGGACTCCCCGGGAACTTACAGCGGAACGGTCGGCCGGCTCAGAGATCCTTCTTACCAACAAGACGGTTCTGAACAACGAATTACTGCGTTCCCTCCCACGTTTAAGGTATGTGGGAGTACTTGCTACCGGATACAATGTTATCGACACCGACGAAGCACGACGGCTTGGAATAACAGTTACCAATATACCGGCCTACAGTACAGGTTCTGTGGCCCAGCTTACATTCGCCCTGATACTGGAGCTCTGCTTTCATGTTCAGCGCCACAGCGATTCGGTGATGGAAGGTAAATGGACCGGATCCGTCGACTTCACCTTCCGCAATTACCCGCTTACGGAACTTGCCGGCAAGACAATCGGAATAATCGGATTCGGGAATATAGGCAGAAAAGTATGCGAAATAGCGATGGCTTTCGGAATGAAAGTACTGGCGTCGTCAAGGTCAGGGAAGGATGCTCCCGAATGCCCTGGTTTTGAACTGACGGATACGGATGACCTGCTGTCGCGTTCTGACATTGTAAGCATCCATTGTCCGCTTACCCCACAAACAGCCGGGATGATAAACATGAACAGATTGAGGCTGATGAAGAAAAGCGCCTTTCTGATAAATACATCCCGCGGACCAATAATTGTGGAGAAGGATCTTGCTGATGCACTTAATGAGGGATCAATTGCCGGAGCCGGTCTCGATGTAATGGCTGAGGAACCTCCCCGGGCCGGCAATCCTCTTCTGACAGCAAGAAACTGCATCATTACTCCCCATATAGCATGGGCCACAATCGAATCGAGAAAAAGACTTCTGGATCAGGCGGCAGGGAATATTAAGGCCTTCCTGTCGGGGTCGCCGGTAAATGTGGTGAGTAAATAAAGTTGGCAGCAGGCAGTTGGCAGTTGGCAGTTCGTGCCCTGAGCCTCCTCTGCTACTCCTCATCCTCCTCTTCCTTCCGGTATTCCAGGATATTCCCCGGCTGGCATTTCAGAGCCTCGCAGATGGCATCGAGTGTGGACAGCCTTATCGACTTTGCCCTTCCGCTCTTGAGGATCGACAGGTTCGATACCGTTACGCCAACTATCTCCGACAACTCATTAAGCTTCATCTTGCGCCTGGCAAGCATAACGTCGAGATTAATAATTATTGCCATTGTCTGATGTTTGGGTTTCTGATAAATATACGAATTTTTATCGAATAACAATATCTGAGTTATTGTTATTCGACAATTTTTTTACCTGAAACAATAAGCTTTTCAGAACCCTGGTCTCATTTTCAGGGCGCCTTACACTCTGAGTAATAAACCATTTTTATTGACGTTCTATATCAGGTGATCAGTCAAAAAGGAGTAATATGACAAGAAAACTGATAAAACCGGGGTATCTCCCGGTAATACTGTTATGTACCGGGCTGATGACAGTCTTACAGCTGCCGGCCCAGACCGCGGCCACTGCTGCAAAGCCGAAGACGACCACAACGCAGAAAACAACAACTGCTCAGCAGAAAACTACCTCTACCCAGCAGAAAACAACCACTACTCAGCAGGAAAAGACAACTACGCCTCAGAAAAAGACAAGTACGTCTCAGAAAAAACCTGCCCAGCCGGCAGCCAGGCCTCAGCCGGTGAAAAAAGCAGTTGAAGAGGGAACCGTGAAAATCGGATCGCAGATATGGGCTTCAGCCAACCTGAATGTGATTACCTTCAGAAATGGAGATACCATTCCTGAGGCTGATACCAATGAGGAGTGGGTTGCTGCGGGACAATCGGGAAGACCTGCATGGTGCTATTACAAAAATGACCTGAAGAACGGTCCGGTTTACGGCAAGTTGTACAACTGGTTCGCAGTGAACGATCCGCGGGGTCTTGCTCCGAAAGGCTGGGCTATCCCTTCTGCTGCCGATTGGGCACAACTGGCCGTCTTCCTCGGAGGACCCGACGCTGCAGGGACCAAAATGAAAAGCACTTTCAGATGGACCGAAGGCTACAGCGGATCGAACCAATCGGGTTTCAACGGACTGCCCGGAGGTTATCGCGTCGAAAACGGAAACTTTCTTAACCTGGGAAGCATAGGAACCTGGTGGAGCGCCACCGAAGGAAAATCCGGGACAGCTGTCGACCACTACCTCGGAGAACGGGGATCGCTCGGAAGGAGCAGTAACAACCGTCAGCGGGGCGAATCGGTGAGATGCATCAAAAAACAGGAATAATCCTGTGTTCTTATCAGAATGATTACATTTGCCGCATAATCATGACGGCGGCATCAGTCTGCCTTTATATATACAGGGCATGGTAATAGGAATCGACATCGGAAGCACCACCACAAAGGTTGCTGCGGTAAATTCAGGAAAAGACATAATAAAGGTAAAAACCAGGGCTGTCGATCCGATAACTTCGGCAACAGGAGCCTTCGGTAAACTGCTGGTCGAGAATCATCTTAGTCTGGGAAATATTGAAAGAATAAACATCACCGGAGTCGGCGCCTCCAGGATCCCGGGCGACCTTTTTGGCATAAGCACCAACAGAATCGACGAAATGACTGCCATAGGAACCGGAGGCAGATATCTTGCAAAAAAAGACAGGATCATCATATCGAACATTGGTACCGGAACCGCCATTCTGGAAGTTAACGGAAACAGGATAATACACCTGGGAGGAACCGGAGTGGGAGGCGGTACAATTATCGGACTGGCACACGAGATGCTGAACACCTCCGACTATGATACCATTATGTGCCATGCATTAAAGGGCGATGTAAAAAATGTAGATCTTCATATCGGTGATATAGCCGAAAGCAATATAGGCTTCCTCAACAGGGAGTATACTGCATCCAACTTCGGAAAGGTCCTCGAAACAGCTACAAAGGAGGACATTGCAGCCGGGATACTCAACCTGACCTACCAGGTGATCGGAATGGTATCGGTGTTCGCCGCTAAAAGCAAGGACAACGATACTGTTGTTGTAACCGGAAACGGCAGTAAAAACGTAATAGGCCAGAGGATACTCAATTCAATATCTGAGATGTACGATATTCATTTCGAGTTCCCGGCTGACGCCGAATTTGCTACCGCCATCGGGGCAGCAAAAAGCTGAGAAAACCTCTTCTTCATTTCAGTACCAGGTAAGCTGCCTCTGCTCAAACTGAGAAAGTCCGGTAGGGAAGTATTTGATGTTGCCTTCTTCGGTGACTTCCACTTTCAATGTGCTCCTCCCCCTGTCCATCAGCAGGTAAATGATCCCGGGTATTATGAAAAGCAGCAACAGGACTGTAAGTACGCACCCGTTGGGCTTTCTTCTTTTCACCAGAAGGCATTTGGTTTCAGAACGGTGAGCTACCCTCCAGCCGTGATTAACGAGCCTGAAAATATCCTTATCCAGAATGGATTTCCGTTCTTCAATAGTTTTCATGTCGGTCGGGGTAGAACCACTCAAATGTACAAAATTCCCGAAACTTCTGTACCGGCAAATGCAGATGCTTTTGATGATTCTACCCGAACGGTATTTTATATATCTTTGTCGCTCCGGGACGTTAGCTCAGTCGGTTCAGAGCGCTTGCTTCACACGCAAGAGGTCGCTGGTTCGAATCCTGCACGTCCCACAAGAAATTATCAAAGGGCTGCAGCAAAGCAGTTCTTTTTGTTTGTTTTCGGGTCTAAATAAGGAAAAACATTCCTGAGAGTATTGTCTGCCAGATACATTGCTGTAAGCGTGAGTTTATTGGATGCGATAGAAGTGATTGAAATGCCCTTTGTGTAAAACCGGGTGAAAGCCTTCATAATTTCGACGTAACCCGGAAATAATACCATTGCAAATCAATAATAAAACAAGAAGGAACTATAGTTCTGGAATAGGCGGTTTTGGCGGAATGACCTTCCCTTCTGCTAACGGATCCTCAAACCAGCCATGACTTAAATCAAAGCATTGGGCAGGATCATGGTTTTCAGTCAGACATCCAATCATACCGCCTATTTGAACTTCGCCAACTCTTTGACCACAATGCTTTTTCCAGTAGTCCTCAAACAAAACGGGCAACCCTGACTCAATCAGTTTACACATATTAATATCCACAAATCTGAACCCCAGCTCAGAAGACTGGATCAGAATAGATTGTTGTGCAAGAAATGCACGGGCAAAAGAAGGGTGATTTTGCAAAATCGCACTCCATTCCTTTTCAGCTTGTTTTCTGTCAGTTTTTTTCATTTTTAATCCTCCGGTAAGTTAATGTTTACAAACTCAGTCAGGTTCATTATTACATGGTACCATAGTTCTCTTTTAATTTTCTCTGTTGATAAGGAATACCTATTGGAATTTCCTTCAAATGCATTCAAGCACTTTTTGTCTCTGTTTGCGGAAAGCAAAGATGAAGAGAGTCGTAATTGCCAGTTCAGCAATTATATAGAACAATCCATAACTTACCTTTGAATGATTTATGATCAAATCCATGATCGTAAAGAAGACAAGGATCAACGATGCTGTTGCCAATGTCCTGTACATATTCATAGCTTCATGGATAACGTCTAATTTAAGATTGTCCTTAAAAGCTGTTAAGAGTTTTCCGGTATTTAGCGTTCCAATATCAATGAACTTCTTTAGAGTCTCTTCTATCACCAGAGATCCTGTTCTGCTTATTACCAGACCTGCAAAGTAGACTAATACTATATCAAGAACTCTTAGTTCCGGCTGCCGTGGTAAAAAACCGGTCGTCAGTTCAAGTATGGATGTAAAAACATATCCGGGGAACAGATAATTGAAAAGATTATAGGAAGACAGCTTTTCAATGATGTCTTTGATTTGCATTTAAAAAGGTTTTACATTTTTACATCATGGTGGTGATACCTTAATTAACACTTAGAGCGTGTCGAATTTTGAGGAATCCATCCACCCGGTTTTCATAGACTTCCGGATGGATGGATATAAAACAGTTCCGGCTTTTCCCGTTTAACTAGGATTAATGGGGGAAAAGCTTTTTTATGGGCGTTTCGTCCGAATGTTTAAGAAGATCTGCAAGAATCTTCTTAAGTCTTTTTCGCTTTTCCGGTAATGGAACAGTATCAATAGCTACACTACCTTTTGATTTAACGATAAAGGAAGGTTTTGGCAGGTCCGGCGTCGGAACAGTGCCTATCGCGACAAGGTCATCATAAAGCACAGATAATGGAGAATCACCATATAGTGCTAAAATATCACCAAGTTCTTTTGTGATTTCTTTATTTTCACTAAGGCTGATAATTGATTTCATGTAACTTGTTTTTATCCAGATTAAACGATAATCATTGCATATTTAATGCAAAGCAATTCTGCAAAAAATAGCATACAAAAACTCCCCAAGGGCCTGACAAGCAGCAGCCTTCAGGAATTATTCCGGATTAGTTTCACCTGAACCTACCGGACAGGAACGATACTCCTGAGACTTCTCGAGTAACTCTATCTGTTTCGCAAGAAGGTCATTCTTAAGCTTATAATACCTTATCCTCTCTTCTTCCAATGTATTGCATCCATCCAGGCAGCCTTTGACAATAATACCGGGTGTAGGCAACGAGAAGTCCATTGTGAAATTAAACTTATCCCTAAATGTTCTTGAAATCTCCCCGTTTTTATCATAGATACCAATTTCCTTAAGTTCGGTTTTTAGCTCTTCAATAATGGATTTACGCAAATCAGGGAAATCTGAAGCCTGAAACATTACAAATGCTTTCTGATTTTCAGCACTCAACAGGGTGTAGTCTATACTAACTATCTCAAAGCTCAAATGCTGCTGCTTGTTCAAACGATAGAAAATATAGCTAACTGCAAAACAATTATTATCATTTCTGAATTCCCGTGTAGAAGACTCATAATGGTCTTCGGTCTGACCTTCAGCATGGAACCGGGAGGTGACTTCTCCAATAGATAATGAATGAGCCATATGAGTTGCCTGGACAGCCTGAGTGGCTGCTGATCTCATATGTGAACTTTGGGTATGCAGATAATCAAGAGTTGAAGAATTGTTATGGCTGCTGCTTGCCTTTGAACTTGCCTTGACTCCGAACCAATCCAGGCCTGCTTTTGCACTACCGTCAAAATTCCACTTTTCCCTGGTTTCTGTTGTTTGAGTTCCTGACTGACTATTCTCAAGATCATAAAAATAACTCTGGGAGGCTAACATGAAATAATTCTCCTCAGAAATCTGCTCATTACGATAGCTTAGTTTTGACTCACTATCATAAGTAAATTGAGTCCTTCGGTCTGTTGAAACAAGTTTGACTTTTTCTCCGGGCAGTAAAGTCGTACTATAAACCGGATCTCCCAAAACCAATCCCTTGGCACATCGTTTAAGTCTGAATCCAAGGATGAGCTGAATCATCAGCCTGATCTCCTTCCTAAACAAGAAAGGATAGTTCAA
>ERZ795054.1137-NODE-1137-length-26503-cov-4.647157_pt1 | contig 26503 bp, 23 predicted proteins | sample MGYA00375138_ERZ795054 | MGnify/ENA primary metagenome ERZ795054 (study PRJEB30183, sample SAMN05720215) | anaerobic digester metagenome | isolation source: active sludge of municipal wastewater-treating anaerobic digesters | place: USA | collected 2014-12-23 ... | reverse complement strand
GATCACATACTGAACGGGGAAACGGGGATCGATGTGGTTGTAGTCGCTGCCGATATGGATGGCTTCAAGGATGTACCTCAGGGTACCCCCGCCATACCATGGCATGTGGGCGCTGGGTTCCACCACATTGTCGCCCAGCAGGGCACTGATGGGCACAAAACGCACATCGTGGATGGCGAGCTTGGCGGCAAAGGCCTTGAACTCTGCCTTAATGCTTTCGTACACCTCCTCCTTCCAGTCCACCAGATCCATCTTATTCACGCAGACGATGATATGCGGGATTTGCAGCAAACTCGCAATGTAGGCATGGCGATAGGTCTGCTCTATCACCCCGTTGCGGGCGTCGATCAGGATGATGGCTGCATTGGCGGTGGAGGCGCCGGTGACCATGTTCCGGGTGTACTGGATGTGGCGGGGAGTGTCGGCAATGATGAACTTGCGCCGGGGTGTGGCAAAATAGCGGTAGGCCACATCGATGGTGATGCCCTGTTCCCGCTCAGCCCTCAGCCCGTCAGTGAGCAGGGCGAGGTTGATGTGTTCGCTGCCTTTCTGCACGCTGGCGCGCTTCACCGCTTCCAGCTGGTCTTCAAAAATGGACTTGGAATCGTAGAGCAGCCGCCCGATGAGGGTGCTCTTGCCGTCGTCGACGCTCCCCGCGGTGGTGAAGCGCAGGAGTTCCATGCCGAGATAGGCCTTGCTGGAGAATTCGCTGGGGTTATGCTGGTCCATGGTGTTCTTGCTTGTCCCGTTCTAGAAATAGCCTTCTTTTTTGCGGTCCTCCATGGCCGCCTCCGAACGCTTGTCGTCGGCCCGTCCACCCCTCTCAGTAACGCGGGTGGCGGCAATCTCCTGTATGATGTCTTCCAGATTGTCGGCCGACGAAAGGGTGAGCCCTGTGCAGGTGATATCGCCTATGGTGCGGCAGCGGACCTGCAGGGTCTGGATGCGCTCTTCCGGCTTCAGCATCATGAAGGGGGCAGCGGCCAGCCACACCCCGTCGCGCTGGAATACCTCACGGGTGTGGGTGTAATACAGGGAAGGAAGCTCGATGTTTTCGAGGTAGATGTACTGCCACACATCCATCTCGGTCCAGTTGCTGATGGGGAACACCCGGAAATGCTCGCCCAGGCGCTTGCGGCCATTGAAGATGTTCCAGAGCTCGGGGCGCTGGTTCTTGGGGTCCCACTGCCCAAACTCATCGCGGTGGGAAAAGAAACGTTCCTTGGCCCGGGCCTTCTCCTCGTCGCGGCGCCCGCCTCCGATGGCGGCATCGAACTTATGCTTCTCGATGGTGTCGAGCAGGGTGACCGTCTGCAGCACATTACGCGAGGCGTTGTAGCCCGTTTCCTCTTTAGCACGGCCCGTATCGATGGACTCCTGCACACTGCCCACCACCAGCCTGCCGTTGATCTTCTTCACCAGCTCATCGCGGAATACCAGGGTCTCCTCGAAATTGTGGCCGGTATCGATATGCACCAGCGGGAACGGAATCAGGGACGGCCAGAAGGCCTTGCGGGCCAGGTGCACCAGCACGATGGAATCCTTGCCGCCGGAGAACAGCAGGCAGGGGTTCTCGAACTGCGCTGCCACCTCACGCATCACATAGATGGCTTCCGATTCCAGCTCACGCAAATGGTTCAGGATGTAACTCTTCATAACACCTCAGCTCTTTCTCCGTCCCAGGGCGACGGACGGTGCAAAGATAGCAAAACCCTCCTGACCGGCAGGATGATGTGCACGTGGGCAGGGTGGACAAGGGACAAGGCCATCAGACCGATCTGTCCCGTGCATCGGGGCACGACATTTTCTGCATTTTGTTCTGTTATTGATGTTAAAATCTTGTTAATCTGCCTGTTCAATTATACCAGAGCGGGAGGCAACCGATATATTCGCTTCACCAACCAAATACTCAACCGTATGGGAAAGATCATACGCCGCATCCTGCTCGGCCTGTTCATCGTACTCGTCCTGGCTGTCGCCGGGGGCTATTTATACATCACCCGGGCCCTGCCCTCAGCAGGGGAAACTCCCACCCTCAGCGTGGACGCGACCCCCGGGCACATCGAACGGGGCCGCTACCTCGCCCATCATGTGTACGCCTGCATGTCCTGCCATTCCGATCAGCAGCACCAGTTGTTTGCCCACCCCACCGATCCTTCCGGCTTCGGCAAAGGGGGGCGGGTATGGGATGAAAAGGACGGCCTGCCTGGTAAGGTGGTCGCCCCCAACCTCACTCCTTTCCATCTGGGCGAGTGGACCGACGGGGAGATCTTCCACGCCATCACCGCCGGCATCAGCCGCGACGGAAGGGCCCTCTTCCCCCTGATGCCCTATCCCGCGTATGGGAAGGCAGACAAGGAGGATATTCTCGATATCATCGCCTACCTCCGCAGCCTTCCCCCCATCCCCAACGAGGTACCTTTGACGGAGCTCAGCTTCCCCATGAGCCTCATCGTGAACATGATACCCAAGCAACCTGCCTTCTCCCAACGCCCTGATCCCTCCGACAAGGTGGCCTTCGGCGGATACCTGGCTGCGGTAGCCAGTTGCAACGACTGCCATACCCCCATGGTGAAAGGGCGCTACGATGAGACCCGCCGCTTTGCCGGGGGCAACCCCTTCCCCCTCGGCCATGGCGATGTCGTCAGGTCAGCGAATCTCACCCCACATGAAAGTGGGCTGAAACACTGGACCGAGGCCTCCTTCATCGCGGCCTTCCGCAAATACTCCGACAGCGCTTACGTCCATCCTGAAATAGCCCCTGGGGAGTTCAACACCGTAATGCCTTGGAACGAATACAGCGCCATGAGCGATGCGGAGCTTTCGGCCCTCTGGGCTTACCTCCAGACTTTGCCCCCGGTGGAGAATCCCGTGCAGAAGTTCAGTGCAGGCGGAGGTCAGTAATCCTGGATCTACACATCCATTACGTACCGCAATGAAATCACCCGCGGATCGTCTGGTCTATCTTGGTGTCCTGCTTTTCCTGCTGGGATTGCTGGTAGGGCTCATCGTGCCCTTGCTGGCCAATCCGCGGATGGGGGTATCCAGCCATATCGAAGGGGTGCTGAACGGCATGTTCCTGATCATCCTGGGGTTGATATGGGAGAAAATGGCGCTGTCCGGCAAATGGTTGAAGATCACCTACTGGCTGGCGATCTATGGGACCTTCATGAATTGGTTCGGAATTCTGATAGCCGCCGTGTTCAACGGAGGGAAAATGTTGGGGATCATGGCTGAAGGGCAGGAGGGACACCCGATGGTGGAAGCAGTCGTTGGGTTTTCTCTCATTTCGCTTTCCGTGGCGATGGTGGTGGTTTGTGTTGCTGTACTTGTGGGGTTGAGGAAAAGGGTCTGATCGTTGTTTTCGTAGCCATAGCAAAGCATATTCAGCTTACTTTTTTCCTGGTCAGAAACTGTATCCAAGGCTGATCCCGATCCAGGGCATCAGTATGTTATCACCATCATCATCAAGGGCAATGCCCACGAAGGGCGTAAACCCGGCACGGAAAAGCAGTCCGTGCTTCTTCTGATAGCGGTAACCGATCACCCCATGTATGGCCAGTGCTTGTACGCCATCCCCCGGGGAAAGGATCAGGCTCGTACCAGCACCGGTTTCAAGACGATGCTTTTTTCCGAAGAAGAGGAAATACATTCCGCTGGGAATGATGTCGTTTTCTGCGGATTGTATACCTATGCCGAAGGCGGAGGTCTCCCGTTTCCGGATATCCAGGTTGATGGAATAGAAGAATTTGCCCAGCAGTTCAAGATAAACGGCGGTGGTGGGTTCCCAGGCAGGCGATCCTGTGCCGGCGCTGACAATCGCTGATGCCCGCGGCAAAGCCAGGGAGTCGTGTCCCTGGCCCATGAGCAGAACCGGTCCTGCCGGAATAACCAACACCAGAAAGACAAGAAGAGAACTGCGTCGCATACAGCCTGGGCTCTGTGCCTCTTGCGCTGGGTCTGCTGCGCGATGGACAGCCTGCGCAAGGGGAGGGTACATATAAAGTTACGACCCTTCGCGAGGTGATGTCAACCAGGTCATAAATCTGCTTCTTGGGGCAGTACAACTCGACACAATTAACACTGAGCCACTAAGAACACTCAGATGCACCAAGAGAAAAGACCTTCGAACGCATTAAACTTCAATGAGTTTGGTAACGAATTCGTTTTGTTTGATTAAGGGTTTACATTTCTCTGTCACTCCAGAAAGGCGTATGCTTCAAATTAGATGATTCAGCAGGTATAAATTGCCTGCAGATTATTTTCCTGAAAATAATACTTGATACATCAACAGAAGGGAGGACCCTTTTGGTAAAGACATCTGTAGCACGCAGGAGAATAGATCTATCAGCGCCCTGTGGGGGTGCAACAGCTGAATGTCTACTGACATATTTTAGGCCCTGAAGATATTTTCATTGTGCCATCGTAAAAAGTCTCTGTCTGGCAGGTCAGAATTTTTAATAGGCAAAGAGATCAGTGATTGCCCATGATACTTGTAGTAGTCCCGGCCATTTTCAAATTCTTCTTTGATCCGTTTACTGATTTCGATAGTATATGTGTCATTAACAGTGATATAGCCAGAATCGAAGAGCTTGTGCAGATCCGCTCTAAGTAATAAGCCATTATTAGTCGTATTAATGCCTGAGGAAGAATAGGGTATTATATGTGCTGCCTCAAGGACTGGTAATGTTCTTTCTCCGCTGACTGCACAACGTCTTTTATAAGCGTCTGTTACAAGTATGCGGAAAACACCTTGACCAATTCGCACTTTAGTGAGGTATTGCCCATAAAGTGGGTGTGGTTCTAAAAATTCATCCTTAGGCTGATCCGTAATATACCTTGAAAGCAGAATTTCTATTCTTTGCCAATATTGCATACCGATTTCTTCCTCCGTTGAATAGGTCTTTCCCTGAACAATGTTTCTGGACCAATCCTTAGGTAATGAAATCCAATCGCTCTCCTCGAAAAAGATGGGATTTGTTAATACAATGCAACCAATATTGGAGTTCTTATCGATGGAGTTGGTTTTATCTCTGTATGATCTGATTTTAGAGGTGAAGGACAACAAGTCGTGTGCACCATTTCTTTCCTGGAAGACTTCCCAGGCAAATTGAATAGGCAGTATCGAATATGATGTAAAAAAGCCGATTCCAGCGACCTTACTGATTGGACTCTTTAGCTTGAATAGAAATGGGGATCCAGCATCAATGGCCCGAAAGTGTGTCAGCCCTCCGGGTTGCCAAAAGTTGATATCTTCCGGGTGAATACTTTTTAAGTACCTATACCATTCAAGGTCTGTATTACCGATGTAGTATTTCATATAAAATTTCTGTCAATCAAATCTCCAGGGATCAACCAAGTCCATCACACGATGCTTCTCCTGGTGGTCGAAAAAGACCATTCCCCCCGCAATCAGAAGCTCAGCACCTTGTCGCTCCCCACCGTCCAGGCGGCGAACTCCTTCATGTTGCTCAGCTGTATGCCCTCAACCAGGGGTAGCTCATGGATGCCGCGGGCTTCGGAACAGGTTCCGCAGCTCTTCACCTCTCCCCCGCGCCGGATCACCGACCGCAGCATGCGCTCAATGTTGTAATACCCATCGGGGGTTTTCTGGTTGGGCAGCCCGCAGAATACCGCATCGCCCAGCAGGAAGATCCGCACTTGTACACTTTCCCCGTACTCTTTCTGCAGGGTCATGGCCATGCGCAGGGCGTTGTATGCCTTTTCGGTTCCGTAAGGGGCGTCGTGGATGATGATCAATATTCGTTGCATTATGATATTGGTTTGGTTAGGTGGTTGTCAAGATAGCAAATCCCAGGCCTCATCTCAACAGGGTACGCGCCCTTGCCAGCGACTCGGCGATGTTGGGAAGCACATTGGCATGGGGAATGAAGGCATACAACCCGGCCCGTTCCAGGGTGGACCTGACCTCGGCATTCACCCCCGAAAGAATGACCTGGGTGTTGCGGCGCCGGAAGTGGTCGAGCATTTCGCCCAGGCGGTATACCCCGGTAGCATCCACATATTGAACGTTGCGCATGCGCAGGATCAGGATGTGGGGGTGTTCATGGATGTTCAGCAAGGTGTCCTGGAACTGGCGCGCCGCACCGAAGAAGAGAGGGCCGTTCACCTCATAGATCACCACCCCTTTGGGGATGTCCTTCAGTTCCTCCTCGAACAGCTGCCCGTCTCCATCACTTTCCTGTCCCAGGGTTCGGACCTGCGTCACCTCGGCCATGCGCTTCATGAACAGGAAGCTGGACAATACGATGCCGACCTCAATGGCGATAACCAGGTCGAAAATGACCGTAAGCAGGAAGGTGTTGAGCAGGATGATGACATCGAGGCGGGTGCTGCGCAGCATACGGTAGAACTGGCCCCATTCCCCCATGCGGTAACTGATGACCACCAGGATGCCTGCCAGGGCGGCGAAGGGGATGAGGCGGGCGTAAGGGGCGAGGAAGAGCATGATAAGCAGCAGCACTGCGGCATGCACCAGGCCCGCAACGGGGGTACGGCCTCCATTGCGGATATTGGTAGCCGTGCGGGCGATGGCCCCGGTGGCCGGGATCCCGCCGAACATGGCCGAGAATACATTGGCCCCGCCCTGGGCGATGAGCTCCATATTGGAACGGTGACGGCTTCCGGTCATACCGTCGGCCACAACTGCCGATAACAAAGATTCTATGCTCCCCAGCAAGGCGATGGCAAAGGCAGGTTGCAGCAGCGACTTGAAGGTTTCCCAGCTCATGGCAGGGATTACCGGAAGGCTGAACGTACCGGAGATCTCCCCGAAACGCGTCTCTATGGTCTCCACAGGAAGATCGAAATAGACCACCGCCAGAGTAGAGAGCAGGATGGCGACGATAGACCCCGGCACGCGGGGAGTGATCTTATGGAACCAGGCGGTGAGCGCCATGGTGAACAGGGCAATGGCGAGGGCCCAGGGATTGATGCCCTGTAAATGATGGAAATAGGCGACCCACTTGCTGATGAAATCCGCCGGGACTTCCCCCATCTCCAGCCCCAGCACATCCTTCACCTGCGAAGAGAAAATAATCAGGGCAATGCCGCTCGTAAACCCGATGATGAGGGGGTAGGGAATGAACTTCAGCAGGTTGCCCATCTTTACCAACCCCATACCGATGAGCAGGAATCCAGCCATGAAGGTGGCGATGACCAGCCCTCCGGTCCCGAACTCCTGCACTATGCCATACACGATCACAATGAAAGCCCCCGTGGGCCCGCCAATCTGCACCCGGCTACCCCCGAAGGCCGAAATGATGAAACCCGCGACCACAGCCGTAATGAGCCCCTTCTCGGGCGAAACCCCTGAGGCGATGGCAAAGGCAATCGCCAGGGGAAGGGCTACGATGCCAACGACCAGGCCGGCCACCACGTCGCGGGTAAGCTGCTGACGCGTAATGCCTTCACGGAGTATGGTGAACAGCTTGGGCGTGAATTCTTTAGATGTTGTCATGAAGAAGAGATCCTTGTCTGGACCCCTGCAAAGTTGAACAATTGCGGCGAAACGGTGAAGGCCCTGGCAATCCCCTTCCGGGAGAGCCTCAGGCCAGGCTTCCGATCACCACCACGTAGTTCTTGCCATAGGCTTTGGCGCATTTGGGGCAGGTGGTGTACCACATATAGGCCTTCTTCAGCGTGTGGCCACGCCGCCCACATTCTTCCTGAAAGTCCTTCATCCATTTCCCGGTGTCACGGAACGGGCCCTCATATACCCTGCTGAAGAATTTCCCGCTGAGCACCGTATTGCTTAAGGAAGGCACGGGTTTGTTCACCCCAAGATAGATGTCCATGCTCCAACGCGAGGTATGATCGGAAAGACAAATGTAGTCAGGACTGGCCGCCTGGTTCGCCTCCGTCTCCTTCATCAACCGTGTGATCTCCCGTCCAAAGTTTAGGGGCATGTAGAACAGGGTACTTACCCTGGCTTTTACAAAAGGCTTGCTGTCCCATTCCAGCAGCTGGTCGGTCCAGGGGGCGGGATCGAAACGGGGGCAGCAGCCGGTTTCCTGCAGTGTTTCGCTCATGATGGTAGACTATTATGAAGTAAAGATAGCACATATCCGGCCAGGGTAGATGTGCACCTGAGGGATACCCCCGCCGGATATTTACGTACATTTCGGCATGCTCCGCCAACGCGATCTGCTGATCAGCAGCCTCATCCTAGGGCTTCCCTTCCTGCTGGCCCGCTTTCCCTGGTATGCCTTCCTGCCGGTGGTGGGCATCACCAGCGACACCACCGGATATGTGGAGGCGGCCTATGCCATGCTGAACGGGGAGTGGCCACTCTTCGACTTTCGCAACCCGGGCTATCCGCTCCTGCTGCTCCTTCCCCTGGCCCTGGGGAAAGGCCTTTGGGGAGTGGTGCTGATGCACTCCCTCCTGGCGCTGGGCGCGGCGGTGTTCCTGGTTTATGAACTGCGTTATCTTCTGGGAAAGAAGGTGGTGTTCGCTGCCCTGGCCATGTCCCTGTTCCTGATCAGCAGGCAGCAGCTAATCCACGAAACCAGCGTACTCAGCGATGCACCTTTTTCGGCGGCGCTGATGGCCCTGACGGCAATGTTACTGAAAGGTATCCGGCAAAGGACAGCAGGGAATGCCCTCCTCCTTGCCACGCTGTACACCTTCACCCTGATGCTGCGCCCGGCCGCCATAGCCTTTCTTCCTGTGCTGCTGATATGGGGGTTTTGGCAATGGAGGAAGGGGTACCCGGGACCTCACCTCCTCGGCGGAGCTGCCCTGGTGCTGGTCCTGATACTATCGTTGTCCGCCTACAACTACCGTCTCAGCGGTCGCTTCGGGATGGCGGGCACTCCTGCGGTCAACCGCTTCGGTGCGACCCTCACCTATGCTCAAGCCCATCCGGATTACCCGGATGCGCTCAACGAAGGCCTGCGGGAATACCAGGAATCCCTTGCGCCGGAACGCCTTGTCCGCCTTGAGCATGCGGTCGACCCCCGTGTGGTGATGGCCATCTATACCGAAGAGTACGAGAAGATGTGGCCGCTTATCCAGCGCACGCTCGAATCGAAAAAGCCGGACGGGGAATGCCCGACGCCCCGGCTTTCCTGCGTTTTTCCTGAACTGGCCCGTGTGGCCAGGGATGCGATGCTCGAACATCCCGGACTCTTCCTCCGCTACTGGGGGATGAGTTTCACCCTCAGTGCCATCCGCAGCCGATGCAATTGGTCCCCCGACTTCCCGGATGCGATGAAGGCAAGGTATCTTGCGCTCAGCGATACCGACCTGCGCTGGATGCTGGATCCCGCGCCCGGGCACAACCGCTTCCTGTTGGATCGCCTGGCAATCGACCTTCACCAGGTTCCTGAACACTCCTTTTCCACTCCCCGCTTCATCCGGGCCTGGTATACTTTCCAGGGCTGGCTGGATGCCCTGCTCTTCTTCAATCATGGCCTGGTATGGACCTTGCTCACCTTGCTCGCTGGGCTGTACGGACTCTTTCTGATAGTGTTCCGCGGCAATCGTGATGCCATATTATCGCTGATGGTTGCCCTCAGCCTGTCCTGGTTCATCTACCTGGCGATGGTAACAATGGTGGTATACCCCCTGGAGCGCCTGACGTATCCGGTGGAGTGGCTGCGGTATCTTGCTGTAACAAGTATAGCGCTGTGGCTAATCCGTGAGAACCTGAATCAATCAGCGGTAAAAACATCCGTGTTACACAAAAATCACGGAGCACGCACAGAGGAGCACGGAGAAGGATTTTCAGCTTCAGACTAATTTCTCCGGGGATCTCTGTAAACCTTGGTGGCGCTTTGTGTAAGACAGGGTTCGCTTTCCCGCTCTATGCTTTCCATTACATTAACACCTATTCGCAAGGGAATGATTTTCAGTACTTCCAATATCAACAATCAGATATCAGATATCAGATTTCAGATATCGGATCTCTCCCCTGCCGAAAGGCAGGTCAGTGCATTCACCATCCACGCCTGCCCCCAGCGCATAAAAGGTGTTTTTATACTGAAGAAGGGATATTTCTGGTAGTGGAAAGCGCCGTCCTCCGACATCATGTTCCGTATGGTCCACAGGGCAAGGGTTTCTGCAAATGGCAGGAAGCGGGGGTCCAGCTCCCGCAGCAGGCTGAAGGTGATTATGCCCTGCGCCTGGGCGTGGATGTCGGCGGGCCACTGCCGGGGCAGGCGACGGAGGCTGCGGCCTTCGGGCGTAAACTGCTTGCGGAGGTAAAAATCAGCGCCCTTCCACATGGCCTCATCCAGGGCAGGATCGTTCAGGCGGTATAAGCGACGGATATGAAAAAGGGAATCCAGGATGAATCCCTGATGGAAGTCGATCTGCACCCGTTCCCGTCCACTTTGCGGATCCTCGCTGTACAACCAGCCGCCGTCGGGTTTCTGACGGGAGAGGACAAACTCCACCGCCCGGGTCACGGGCCCACGCAATTCCTCTTCCCCGGCCACGGCATCGCAACGCGCCAGGGTCTCCGCCGCGAAAAGGCTGGCGTTGTAACAGAGGTCGCGGGCGGCGGGGGTGTAAGAGAAGCAAAGGCCAGTCGCATCGTCGGTATGGGCTATGTCGTTCATCAGGAAGGCAGGCACCTGCGCGAGGACTGCTTTCACCCTATCATCCTGACTTACTTCATACCAGGCCTGCAATCCTCTCCCCACCATCGCCGTCACCACCGTGGAAGGATAGCCCGGAGGCAGGCGCTTTGCGGGCCCCGACCAGGGAAAGTGATATCCCCAGCAGGCGCCGGAGAAACCCTGGCTTTGTTTTTCAGTGATCAGCGAGAACAGGCGTGAAGCCTGCATTGCCGCATCCGGGTCGCCACCTCTTTGAAGCCTGCTCGCCGTTTCCAGGAAAAGCCCCAGGGCCTTGGGGTTATGACCTGTGGGCACTGCAAAAAGGGGTCTCAGGTTAAACGGGGAACGCTTGAAGAGCTGGATGGCGGCTACCTCTCCCCATTTGCCGAACAAACGGAAAGGAAAGGGGGAGAGCAGGGCGTCGTAGGGGTCACTGCCGCTGAAATCGTGCTCCACAGCCCAGCGCCAGGCTTTGCGGGAGGCTTCGCTGATTAGGTCCGGATATGGTCCTGTCCCTGACTCCTGCATACCTCAGTGCGCCGGGCTTTCAGGCTCCGGTTTTTCAGTATAGGTACCGATGTCCTCCTGCAGAAGTTCCGTCAGAAAGACGGTCCTCGCCTCACGGAGGGCGCGCTGGACGGCAAAGGTGGTCCGCATCGTCTCAAAGATTTCTTCCTCCGGGATGGGCGGCTCGGTGCCTTGGTCAATACTCTTCAGGAAGGCGCCGACCAGGGCCTGGTGCCCCTTGTCGGCCTTGCCGCTGCTGCCGCTATGATGTTTCCCGTTCCCGCTGAGCACCTCCCAGCGCCGGAAATCGTGGATGCGGGCTACCGTCCCTCCACAGAACACTTCGATCTCTTCCTTGGGGATATTGACATTTCCATTGGAGAAATAGGAGATGGAGGCCATGCTGCCGTCGGCATAAGTGACCACAGCACTAAGCGTATCCTCTTCCCCTCCGGCTTGCCGCAGTCCGCCGGCCGACACCCCAAGGGCCGGGCTGGAGGCTATACAGCGCGCCAGGTCAATAAAATGGCACATCTCCCCGAGAATGCGGCCTCCTCCGGTGAGCGGGTCGGCGGCCCAGTGCCCGGGAGGCAGCTTGCCGGCGTTAACCCGGATATGGATGGCCCTGGGTAGCTGCCGGGGCAGGCGCCCCAGGATATCCACCACTGCCGGGGCAAACCTCCGGTTGAAGCCTGTCCCCAGCCGGATGCCTGCCGGGGCCGACTTCCAGGCCGTTTCAACCTGTTTCAGATCTTCCAACGTAATCGCCAGGGGCTTTTCCACGAATGCGTGTTTTCGGGCATTCATCGCCCGGATGGCCAGGCTGGCATGGCTGTCGTGGCGTGTGAGGATAAAGACCGTCCGGGTTTCCCTGTCGGTAAAGATCTCTTCGGCATCGCCGGTGGCATAGGCAAAGCCGAACTTGTCCATCGCCGCCTTGGAGCTCAGGCCCTTGCCCGAGGCGATGCCGCGGAGCTTGCCGGATGACTTGAGGATGGGGAGCATCATATTCCCGGCATAGGCGCCCGCTCCGATCACGGAGATCCCGGGCTGGCCGGGGAGTGGGCTTTGGGGGCTGCGCTGGATCCGCGTGGTAAGCTGGCGCTCCGTATCATAACTGATCAGCAGTGCCCCGGCGGTTGAGCGGGAGCCCAGCAGACGATCGAAGGCTTCAGGGGCTTGCTCCAGGGGAAAACGTTCCCCGGCCAGAAGGCCCGGCTTCACTTTACCATCGGCCACAAAGTCCAGGAAGGCCTGCATATTACGGTTTTCGGTCCAGCGCACGTACCCGGCGGGATAGTCGATCCCGTGCTCCTCGTAGGTAGGATCGTAACGGCCGGGGCCATACGACATCGACATCCGCAGTTCAAGTTCCTTGCGGTAGTATTCCTTGCGGCTGAACCCTGTAGGCACGTTGCCTACCACCACTACCCGGCCTTTATGCCTGGCGAGGATCCCGGCGAGTTCCACGGGGTCGTTGGAGTCGGTGGAGGCCGTGATCAGCACGGCATCGGCGCCCAAACCCCCGGTGAAATGCGCTATGGAAGCCTCCAGTCCTTCGGCCTGGCGGGACAGGGCAAGTCCGGCCGCGCATTCCAGGGCTTTCTGTGCAAGTTCTTCCTGCAGATCGATGGCGATCACCCGTATCCCGGAGGCCCGCAGCAGCTGAACGCTCAGCAGGCCGAGGAGTCCCAGCCCAATAACGGCCACATTTTCCCCTGCCTGTATCCCGGCCTGGCGTATGCCCTGCAGGGCGATGGCGCCCAGGGTGGTGAAGGCAGCGTCGGCTGAAGATACCCCTTCAGGAATCCTGGCGCACAGCAGTTCGGGTACGGTCACCGCCTCGGCGTGGTTGGCGGTATTGCCCCCGCAGGCCACCCGGTCGCCGGGACGCAGGGATGTAATGCCTTCCCCCACAGCGATCACCTCTCCAGCGCAGCTGTATCCGAGTGGAGAGGGCGCTTCCAGGCGGCGCATCACCATGCCCAGGGTGCTTTTCCATCCCTGCTGCCGTGCCAGGCGGATCACCTTCTTCAGCTCATCCTGACGGGCGAGGGCCTTGGCCACATAGCCCTTGCGCGCATCCGAAGCCGTGCGCCCCTCGGTGCCTGCGCTGATCACCGAGAAATGGTTGCGCACCAGCACCTGCCCGCGGGCAGGCACAGGCATCGCTACCTCGGCGACTTCCATCTTTCCGTCTTTCAGTCGGTGGGAGAGCTGCTGCATAGTAGGCGGGTTGTTCGTACCAAGGGTAAATGTACGAAAAGGGGGGTGAAGCGGGGGGACGGGGAGCGAATATCGAATATCGAACAAGGAACAAGAAACAAGGAACAAGGAATTACAAATAAAACAATATCAATCGATTAATCATTAATCGAATAATCGGGTAATCGAATAATCTGCTAATCGTCTTACCTTTAGCCATACTCCTTGAATGAAGCCGGTATAATGAAGAATCGCAATGTTCCATCCGTCGACAAAGTGCGCTGGCTGTGGACTGGCCTTATTTGGGGCTTGGTCACCTTTGTGCTTGTCGAGATTATCATCGGTCCCCTCACAGGGGATGCAGCCATCAGCCTCAAAACATTTTATATCGGGATCCCCATCTGGACCGTCGCAGGACTGTGTTTCGGACTTTCGATGCGTTGGTGGGAGAGCCGGAAGGGAGGTAAGTGAGGAGTCCGCCCGCGGGCGGACGACGAACGGCCTGGCGTTTTCAGGGATCGAGCCCTCAGTGGGTCGCGGAAAACCCTGGCCACCCCAATCGAATTCAATATCAAGCCAGGCTCATTCCCCCAGGATCGCCAGGGCGCTGTCGCGGTCGCGGGCGAGTTGGGCCCTCAGCTCGGTCAGCCCGCTGAACTTCCGCTCTTCCCGTATCCTCCCGATGAACTCCACCGTGATGTCGTGGCCGTATATGTCCCGGTCAAAACCGAAAAGGTTCACCTCTATGGTCACGGCGTTCAGGTCGATGGTCGGGCGTATCCCGATGTTGAGCATGCCCGGGAATCGCTCTGCATCCACTGTTGCCCAAACGGCATACACGCCCATGGCCGGGATGAGCTTGTCGGGGCTGGAAGGCGCGATATTGGCGGTAGGATACCCCATGGTGTGGCCGATGCGGTTTCCATAGATCACTTCGCCGGAGAGGGCGTAGGGGTAGCCGAGCATCTGGGCGGCGCTGTGCACATCGCCATCTTCCAGGGCGCGGCGGATGCGGGAAGAAGAAACCGCCAGTCCTCCTTCCAGGGTGGCGCCGATGCGGAAAACTCCGAACCCCAGGTCCTCGCCGAGGCGCAGCAACGCCTCGAAGCCGCCTTCCCTGTCCCTGCCGAAGCCATGATCGTGGCCGGCATAGTAACGCTGCATCTGCAGGGGCTCGAAGAGGTACTCCTGCACAAAACGGGCATAGTCGAGGCGGGCAATCAGGGGGGTGAAGGGCATCACCACGAAATGGTCCACACCGGCCTGGCGCAGCAGGTGTTCCTTCTCGGACAGGGTACTCAGCAGGCGGATGTTGCGGGCGCCCCAGGGCTCCAGCACCTGCCGGGGATGGGGATCGAACACCACCACCACGGCCACCGTCCCGGCCTCATGGGCCTCACGGACCATGCGGCCGATGATGCTCCTATGGCCCAGATGAACCCCGTCGAAGGTCCCCATGGTGACATAGGGCCGGCAACGTTCACAAACCATACGGGGATCATGGTGTACCTTCATTCCGACAGGCTTTTGTTGCGAAAGCGGACAAAAATAGCAATTATCGGGGCGCGGCCCCGGCCCTGGCATATGGGCCTGATTTTTGAAACCCGGGCTTCCACCATTGGGGAGGATGTTATATCTTTGCGCTCAAATATTTAAATATCTGGTATGTCTGAAATCCGTTCAGGTTCCATAGCGCAGATCATCGGTGCGGTCGTCGACGTGAGCTTTGCGCAGGAAAAAGACCTTCCGAAGATCTATGACGCCCTCGAGGTGAAAGATGAGACCGGACGCGTCATTGTGCTGGAATGCCAGCAGGATATTGGCGAGAATACCATGCGCTGCATCGCCATGGACTCTACCGACGGGCTGCGCCGGGGAATGCCGGTGTCCAATACCGGCTCCACCATTTCCATGCCGGTGGGCGAGCTCATCAAGGGAAGGCTGTTCAATGTGATCGGCCACGCCATTGATGGACTGAAAGAGGTACCCAAGGACCAGACCTATCCCATCCATAACGAACCCCCCCGTTTCGAGAACCTTACCACCAAGCAGGAAGTGTTGTTTACCGGGATCAAGGTGATCGACCTGATCGAGCCCTACGCCAAGGGCGGCAAGATCGGGCTTTTCGGCGGTGCCGGGGTGGGCAAGACCGTGATCATCATGGAGCTCATCAACAACATCGCCAAGAGCTATTCCGGCCTCAGCGTGTTCGCCGGCGTGGGGGAACGTACCCGTGAGGGCAACGACCTGCTCCGGGAAATGATCGAGAGCGGGGTCATCAAGTATGGCGAGGCCTTCCTCGAAGACATGGAGAAGGGCGGATGGGACCTGAGCAAGGTAGACTATGAGCAGCTCGCCCAGTCGCAGGCCGCCCTGGTGTTCGGGCAGATGAACGAACCCCCCGGGGCCCGCGCCCGCGTAGCCCTCTCGGGCCTCACCCTGGCGGAATACTTCCGCGATGGGGACAAGAACGAAAGCACCGGCCGCGACATTCTCTTCTTTATTGATAATATCTTCCGATTCACCCAGGCCGGCTCCGAGGTATCGGCCCTCCTCGGTCGCATGCCCTCGGCCGTAGGCTACCAGCCCACCCTGGCCACCGAGATGGGCGTGATGCAGGAACGCATCACGTCCACTAAAAGGGGTTCCATCACCTCAGTTCAGGCCGTCTATGTGCCTGCCGACGACCTTACCGATCCGGCGCCGGCCACCACCTTCGCCCACCTCGACGCCACCACCGTGCTCAGCCGTAAGATCTCCGAGCTGGGTATCTATCCTGCCGTCGACCCCCTGGACTCCACTTCGCGTATCCTGACGCCGAATGTAGTAGGCGAAGAGCACTACCGCACGGCGGAACGCGTGAAGAACCTGCTGCAGCGTTACAAGGAACTGCAGGACATCATCGCCATCCTGGGGATGGACGAGCTTTCGGACGAGGACAAGCAGGTAGTGCACCGTGCCCGCCGCGTGCAGCGCTTCCTCTCCCAGCCCTTCCATGTCGCCACACAGTTTACCGGCATCCCGGGCGTGTTCGTGAGCATAGAAGATACCATCAAGGGCTTCAATATGATCATGGACGGGGAAGTGGACGAATATCCCGAAGCTGCCTTCATGATGGTTGGCACCATTGAGGAAGCCATAGAGAAGGGCAAGAAACTGCTGGCCGACAACTAAGCCACAATGAACGTACAGATCGTCACACCGGACTCCACGGTCTTTGAAGGCGACGCCAGCCTGGTGCAGCTGCCAGGCATCGATGGGTCCTTCGAGATCATGAACAACCATGCGCCCATGATCTCCATCCTCAGGGAGGGGAAAGTGAAGGTGCAGCGCCCGGACAAGACCCTGGAGTTTTTCGACATCAGGGGAGGAGTGGTGGAAGTACTTGGGAACAAGGTTTTACTTCTCGCAGAATGAAATACAGGACGAGGGCCAACAGGCCCTCTTTTTTTTGGACCTGGGTTGTTTTGCTTATCCTGATGCTGGCGCCGACGGGCTGCATTGAGATTGGTGAGGAACTTGACGTTAAGGCAGATCGTTCGGGCACTTACAGCCTGAAGGTGGATGCGGGTCAGCTCGCGGGGCTGCTGCTGCTCAGCGGCGTGGCGGTTGACGAAGAGATCAGTGAGGGGATCGTATTGATCCGGGAAGCCGGGCACAGATTAAAGAGCGCCAGAGGGATCAGCAATGTGCGCCTGGATACCCTGATCGGTGACGGGAGTATTGGGTTATCGTTCGATTTCAGCGATCCGGCCCGCTTTAATCAGGCGCTTTATCTGTTGGGCGAAACGGAGAAGAAATTTTATTATCCCTCCTTGTACACTATCGGATCGCGGAGCGTGAAACGCCGCAACATTGCCCCTATCGTTCGCAACCAGGTCCGTAAGGATTATCCTGAACTGATGGACAATGAATTCCTCGGAAAGATAGAACTGGTGAGCACCTGCAGGGTGTCCGGAGAGCTGAAACGTGCCAAAGGGCATCAGTTGCGTCAGTCAGCACAGGAGGCCAGGTTTAGCTGGAATATGAGGGAGTTGCTCCATACTGACCAGGGGTTGGGGTATACGCTGAGGTACAGCAAGGGCACTGCAAGGCCTTGAGATGGTACCACTGGAGGTCGCTGCCTGTGCTATTATCGGTTTTTCGGGGAAATATCTTAAATTATTAGTTATAATATACAGATAATCAGTAAGATATAAAATTAACCGTTATAACGGTTATATCGGATATATCGGTTATTGAGTTGGTAGTTACTGATAATCAGCATGATAGCTTGGTCTTTTCTCGCGTAGTCTTTTCTCGATTCATTAAAGAATCTCCCTCAGGAAAACGGACCCCCCTCTGAAGGGTCCTTTCCTTTCAATCCTCCTCAGGCATTCTTCCTGCGAGAATCCAACGAGGCCCGTGGGTCCCTGAGCTGGTTGGTGGGCCTGTCGAATCACGGTCGAAGGGTTGGCCTGAGGGCAAAAAAAACTTACACTTAATCGCTCATTGGATCATTTTTAACCAAATACGTCCTGTTTTTCGCAGTGGACTTAATACTCAGATAAAAAACCCCGAAGGCCAGCGGCCTCCGGGGTAACCTAACCCTGCATCCCCTCGTCTTACGAAATCTTCACCATCTTCCTGAGGGTCTCCTTTTCGCTCTTGGGAAGCACCAGGTGCAGGATCCCGTCGGAATACTCTGCACTGATCTTCTCACGGTCCACCGACTCGGGCAGGGTGAAGGACCGGCAGAAGGAACCGTAGGTAAACTCCTTCCGGGTGTAGTTCACATGGTCCTCCTTGCGCTCGTCGGTTTGCTCAGTCTTGGTCTCTGCGCTGATGCTCAGCATATTCTTCTCGATGGAGATATTGAAGTCGTCCTTCTTCATCCCCGGCACTGCCAGGTCAAGTTCGAAACGATCTTCCTTCTCGCTAACATTGGCCAGGGGCTTCCAGGTATATCCGGCCTCACGGCCAAATCCTTCGTTGAACATTTCGTCAAAAAGCCTCGAAACGGCCATCGGGTTGTTCCAGCGAATCAGTGTCATGGTTTGGTCCTCCTATTTGTTTGGTTAAACCTTGGGTTTGTGTTTACACCCCCTCCTTTTCAAAACACATACCAGGGCCTGATTCTTCAAAATCCCACTACAAATTACGCCAATATGGCATATTAGTATGAATTAATATGCCATTATGGCCGAAACTAACAGAATAAACAGGTTTTACCCAGGAATCCGGGGGAAGGAAGCGACCGCTTCAGCGGGGCCTCAGCCGCAATGGAAGTAGCGGTTCACCAGCTTAAGGATCTCCTGCTGATCGAGGCTGACTCTCTCCCGCAGGTCCTTGTCGTCATATGCCCTGAGCTTGCGGATGAGTTGGTCCAGGGTACCTTTGGGGAAGACTTCATGCTGTTCGAAGGCGGCCCGCTGGTTGTCGAGGCAGTGGGCGGACTCCCAGCACGACACCGGCAGGTGACAGAGGCTGTTCACCCGGTCCTTGTACTCCTCCTTGAAGATGTTGACGTCGACATAGGTCTTCGCGGCGATGTCAAGGGCGTTCTTCATCTGCAGCCCATGCCTCACCGCCACGGTAAGTCCGGCCAGCAGCAGGTAGATATCAGCCGACCCGTCCGGGGCACGAAACTCCACGGTCTGTTTCCCCGAATGGTCCTTCAACTCGCCCTTGTCCTGGGGGTTGACGGCATGCACCATGTTCTTCACTCCCGACCAGCCCAGGGGCACCCTCACCAGCACGCTGCGGTTGCGGTCGCCCCAGCAGATATTCGTCGGGGCTTCCTGGTGGGGGACCAGGCGGAAGTACGACATGGGGTTGGTATTGCCGAAAGCCGTGAGTGCCGGCGCCAGGTCGAGCATGCCGGCAATGGCGCGCCGGGCCGTATCGCTCAGCTTACCTTCTTCCACCATGGCGTTGCGCCCGTCCTTCATAAGGCGCATGTGCACATGCATCCCGCTGCCGGCCTTGCCGGTGGTGATCTTGGGTGCGAAGGTGACGGTAACCCCATAGCGGTGTGCCAGGGTGCGCAGTATCCATTTGGCGATCACCAACTGGTCCGCGGCATCCTCCAGGGTGGTGGGCAGGAACTCGATCTCGTTCTGTTCGTATTCCATCCCGTCCACATTGAAGCTGCCTACCTCGGAATGACCGTATTTGATCAGGCCTCCCGTCATGGCGATGGCCCGCATGGCCTCGGCCCTCAGGCCCTCCCATTTGGTGAAGGGCGTGGACTCGTGATAGCCTCGCTGATCCCCCGTAACATAGAGATCGTCGGCCTCATGGATCACATAATATTCCAGCTCACCCATCACTTCAAAGCTGTAGCCGGTCTCCCGCTTCAGGGCCTCGTGGGCCTTGTGCAGGATGTGTTCCGGGGCGCTTTCCAGGGGCTTCCCGTCCTTGTCGAAATACGAGCACAGGATATCCAGGGCCGGGATCTCAGAAAAGGGGTTCACAAATGCGGTCTTATACCTCGGGATCACATAGAGGTCGCTCGACCCCGCCTCAATATGCCCGAACAGGCTCGATCCATCCACCCGCTCCCCCGAGGAAAGGATGCCATCCAGGTGTTCCCGGCTGTTGATGATGAAGTTGAGGGTCTTCAGCCGCCCGTCCCCGCCGACATAGCGCAGGTTGACCATCTCGATGTCGTGGTCCTCAATATAATTGATCAGGTCGGCCTTGGTGAACTCATGGGCCGGTTTGTTCAGGTACTGGACCAGCGGATTGGGGTTCATTTCAACGCTTCGTTTCATCAGGGTATGGCTCTTTTGTTGTTTATTCGCTAACAGGGGGGTCAAAGCTATGAAATCTTTGGTGGACGGCCAACAGAGGGGTCGGTGCGCATGGCTTCGCTCCTGAAAATCATCTACCTTTGCACGCCATGCATCAAAGCGAACTCATCTTCTTCGGGTCCTTCCTGGTCGGGATACTGCTGATCCTCATCTTCGACCTGGGGGTCCTTAACCGCCACAGTCACGTAATCCGTTTCAGGGAAGCGATGATCTGGACGGTCATCTGGGTCACCCTGGGCCTGGGGTTTTATGTTTTCCTGCTGTTTCAGGGGCACCTGCTGCACGGTTTGTCCGACCTGAGCTCGATCCAGGACATTATACTGAGGCACAAGCACCCGGTGAACATCAACGGCATGGACCTCGATCAGGCCCTGCAGGCATACCGCAGCAACCTGGCCCTGGAATATCTTACCGGTTACCTTATTGAATATGCCCTGTCCGTAGACAATGTCTTCGTGATGATCATGATCTTCTACGGCTTCGGGGTAAAGGAGAAATACTTCAAATGGATCCTCTTCTGGGGCATCCTGGGCGCCATCATCATGCGCTTCCTCTTCATCTTCGTGAGCGCCGCCCTGATCCACCGCTTCGAATGGATTCTTTATGTCTTCGGGGCCTTCCTGATCCTGACAGGCTACCTGATGTACCGGAACCGCAATAAAAAGGAGAGGATTGAGCCGGCCCACCATCCGGTCGTCCGTTTCTCCCGGCGCTTCCTTGCCGTCTATCCGCGCATCGTGGGGCACCGCCTTTTCATCCGCAACCGCAACGGGAAGTGGTTCGTTACCCCCCTGTTCATCGTGCTGCTGGTCATAGAGTTCACCGATGTCATCTTCGCTATCGACTCGGTTCCGGCCATCTTCTCCATCACCAAGGACCCTTACATCGTCTTCTTCTCCAACATCTTTGCCATCATCGGCCTGCGTTCCCTCTTCTTCCTGGTGATGCATGTGATGAACTCCTTCCGTTTCCTGAAAACGGGACTGTCCGTCCTGCTGATCTTCATCGGTTCCAAGATGATGGTCCACGACATCCTGGCGGGATGGGGCTTTAAAACAGTGCATTCCCTCATCGTAGTGGCAGGTATCCTGGCCGTAAGCGTCGGCGCTTCGCTGCTGTGGCCGGAGCGTCAGGGCTCAGCTGATCCGGACCCGCTCAGGGAATGACCCTCCGGGGATCATGGTTCCGATGCTCCGCTCCTCCAGCCCGTGTTCCTTCAGCATTTCTTCCACACGTGATGTTCCTGCGGGACTTACAGCGATGAGCAGGCCCCCATTGGTTTGGGGATCGCAGAGGATGTCGCGCCGGGTCCCTTCGGCCCCGGACACCTTGTGCCCGTAGCTGGCCCAGTTCCTGCGGGTGCCTCCGGGGATAGCGCCCTGGGCGGCGTATTCCAGGGCTTCGGGGATCACCGGAAGGCGTTCCCAGCTCACTTCGGCGTCCAGTCCGGCCCCCTCGCAGAGCTCCAGCAGGTGCCCCAGCAGACCGAATCCCGTGACATCGGTCATGGCCTGCACCTCCTTCATCCCTCCCAGCTCCTCTCCAATCCTGTTCAACCGAACCATCAGGTCGCGGGCGATATGCGCATGCTCCGGACGGAGCATGCCCTTCTTCTCTGCCGTGGTCAGCACCCCCACCCCCAGGGGCTTGGTGAGGTACAGCAGGCAGCCGGCTTCTGCCGTATCATTCCTTTTTAACCGGTCCAGTGCCACCCTTCCCGTGACAGCCAGCCCGAAGAAGGGCTCGAGACTGTCGATGCTGTGCCCCCCGGCCAGGGGTATGCCCGCTTCGCGGCAGATGGCCCGGGCTCCTTCCAGCACATGACGGGCCTCTTCCTCCGGCAGTTTCTCCAGGGGCCAGCCCAGTACGGAGATGGCCAGCAGGGGCCGCCCACCCATGGCATAGATGTCGCTGATGGCGTTGGCCGAGGCGATACGCCCGAAATCAAAGGCGTCATCGGTCACCGGGGTGAAGAAGTCGGTGGTGCTGATGATGCCGCTGCCGTCTTCCAGGTCGAATACGGCCGCATCGTCCCGGCTGTCATTGCCCACCAGCAGGAGCGGATGGGGATGTTCCCTGCCTTCGGTATGCAGGATGCGCTCCAGGACCGCGGGGGATATCTTGCAGCCGCAGCCCGCTCCCGGACTGAACTGCGTCAAGCGGAAGGGTTTAGTCTCCATAGTACTGTCGTGCGGTTTCCATTACCCTTCGGGCCAGCTCCCGGGGATCGGCGCCGGCTCCGTCGATGCGGCGGACCCTGTTGTCGTCCCTGGCGGAAAGGCCGAAGGCGTATGTTTTGTCGTAGTATTGCAGGGAAAGCAGGGCGGCAGTATAGGGATCTCCCCGGTCCAACGCCCCCAGGGCTTCCTTCAGGGCTGCACCCCCCAGGCGTTTCCCTATCTTTTCGAAGGCTTCTTTCAGCAGTTCGGGCGGGGCTACAGCATATTCAGCCACCAGGTGGCGTGCCCGCTGCTCCTGAGGGATGTCCATGAAGACCAGGGGTGCTGTGCGCATGCCCAGGAAGAAAGCGTGGGGGATGCCTACCTTGCCGATCTCATGGCTTTCGTCTTCCACCCATACTGTTTGCTGAGGGTCGAGGCGGCTGAGCTCCAGGCCAAGGCGGTTCACAAAGTGCTCGGTACCCGGCTGTTCCAGCTGTCCGATACTCCCGAAAGCTGATCCCTTGTGGTTCGCCATGCCCTCCAGGTCGAGCACCTGGAGCCCATCTTGCTGCAAATGCTTCAGCACCTGAGTCTTGCCGCTGCCGGTCATGCCGCCCAATACCCTGAGTTTCCAGGGGTACTGCACCAGTTCCAGGGCCAGGCGGCGGAAGCTGCGGTAGCCCCCATCGAGGAGCATCACTTCAAAGCCCGCCGTTTCCAGGGTGAAGGCCATGGCGGCGCTGCGCATCCCCCCCCTCCAACAGTGCAGCATGAGGCGGCGTTCCGGGGCCAGCACGCTGGCCTGGGTTACATAAGAGGCCATTTTAGGACCGGCGATTTCCATGCCCTTCAGCGTGGCGCGCTCCCGGCCCTGATGCTTATATAAGGTGCCAATGATGGCCCTTTCCTCATCGCTGAACAAGGGAAGGCTCATCACTCCAGGGATGTGGGCCCGTAGGTATTCCGAGGGCGAACGGACATCGGCCGCCGGCACTGTGGGCAGCAGGCGGAGGAATTCCTGGATTTCGAGGGTACGTCCCATGGGGCCCCGGGCTCAGGGGTGGGGGGGAAGGGAACTGAAATAGGCACGGATCAGCTCCTGGGCCGCGACGTAGGCGCTCATCCTGCTTTCGGTCACGGCCTGTTCGTATGCGGGGAGCAGGGTCCTGATCTTCTCATGCTGGAAGAAGGCCTCGTGCAGGTGGTCCATCGCCGCAGAACGCATGATGGCGGTGTCCTGCTGCCGGCGTTTATGTTCGAAGTACCCGCTGGCCTGCATCCTCAGCCTGTATTCGGAGATCATGGCCCATATCTCCGCAATGCCTTGCCCTTCAGTGGAGGAACAGGTCAGTACACGGGGCTCCCAGCCTGAGGGATGGGGGGGAAAGAGGTGGAGGGCGTTGCGGTATTCAGCCTGTGCACGGGTGGCGGCTTTGAGGTTGTCGCCATCGGCCTTGTTGATGGCGATGCCGTCGGCCATCTCCATAATACCGCGCTTGATGCCCTGGAGCTCGTCCCCAGCCCCTCCGAGCATGAGCAGCAGGAAGAAGTCGACCATGGCGTGCACGGCGATCTCCGACTGGCCAACGCCTACGGTTTCCACGAAGAGGGTGTCGAAACCGGCGGCTTCACAGAGGATGATGGTCTCCCGGGTCTTGCGGGCTACCCCGCCCAGGGAACCGGCTGCGGGGGAGGGCCGGATGAAGGCGTTGGAGTCGTTGGCCAACTGCTCCATGCGTGTCTTGTCGCCCAGTATGCTGCCCTTGCTGCGGGCGCTGCTGGGGTCGATGGCCAGCACGGCCAGTTTTCGCCCCCTTTGCGTGAGGTAGGTTCCCAGGGCCTCGATGAAGGTGCTCTTTCCGGCCCCGGGCACCCCGGTGATGCCGATGCGCAGGGCCTTGCCGGCATTGGGCAGGCAGGCTGCGATGATCTCCTGGGCTATCCGCTGGTGGTCGGGGCGTACGCTCTCCACCAGGGTAATGGCCCGGCTAAGTACGGCCCGGTCTCCGGCACGGATACCGTCCACGTACTGCGTGGTGCTTAATCCCGGGGCACGGGCGGCACGCCGGCGCTCCACCGCCTGGTCGTTCACCCGGGGTGGGGGCTCCACGCCTTCGTTGACCCTGAGGGCCGAAGGCTCCTGATCCTTTCCTTCGCTCATGCCTGCGTTGGTGTTCCCGACAAAGATAGGGCCGGGGCGTGTAAAAAGAAAAGGGGCAGCCGGTGTTCGGCTGCCCCTGTACCCAATCTAATCCTTATCAGCAATTATTTCTTTTTCTTGGCCAGGAACTCGATGGAGTTGGTCAGCAGGGCCTTGGCATAGGTGAGGTTGTGCACGCCGAGGCTGCGGTCTTCTTCCAGGTACTGGAAGTTCAGGTAACATCCGGCTTCATCGGCCGTGTAGGTACCCGGATAAATATAGGCACTCTGGTAGCCATAGATGCCGGCATCGGTGAGCAGGGTCTTGAGGGAGTCGAGCAGGTGCTCCACTTCAGTCTGTCCGCCCAGGATGTCGAAACTGGTGGCGCCGCTATGGCATTCGGTGCAGGCAGCCATGTTGGCGGCGCCTGACGCATTGCGCATATTCCAGGTGTGACCGCCGCTCTGGGTGGCATAGCCCGGGGCCATGTGGCAATCAACGCAGCCATTGTCCAGCAGGGCCATGTGCTTGGATCCGGTGGTTGCCGGATAGGGCATGGAGCCGGGGATGCGGTAACCACCTTCACCTACATAGAGGGCAGCCTGGGGGCCATGGTGGTAACCCCAGCGATAGCTGGTAATGGTGAGGTCAGGACCCCCTACGCTGATCTTGGGATCCAGCACACGCGGCTGGTGGCAGTTGGCGCAGAGGTTACCCTTGCCAATGTCGAAGGAGGCCTTCTCCTCGGTGATGTTGAGCACGAAGGGGTCGGCATAGGTGAGGGCGTAGTCGGCCACAGTGTAGGTTTCATGAATGGGGTGGCAGGTACGGCAGTTGGGCTGCAGGGGCACGGGGATGCCTGCGGCTACGGTACCGGTCTCCATATACTCAAGGAAACCTTCATGAGAGTGGCAGTTGGCGCAGCTGGCCGTGGTACTGCGAATGGCGGTACCGCCGGTGGCATGGATAGAATACTCATACTGGGTAATCTTCTGGAGCAGGTCGGTGCTGAGGTTGTGACAGGCGCCGCATACCACTGATCCGTCTCCTCCGATGGGACCCTGGGGACCAGCCGGCCCCTCCGGCCCTTCGCACGATGTCAATACCACCTGCAGCCCGAGCACGAGCGCGAAAATGGTGAGCATTCCGGTGAAAATCCTTTTCATGTCGCTATGGTTTGAGTTTGGTTATTGGGTTGTTTACAACGATGCAATTTCGTTGAAAACTTGTTTGCGGTTTAACGCTGTGCGCTGAGATATAGTAAGGGCTTTTTGTCAATCCGTCAACCAAGTCTTGACATAGATCAATAAAAAATTGATCCGGTGCAGGGTTTTGATTTGATCCGGGATCCCTCATCATGATTTAGTGCCTACAAATCATTGACTTAACATTATTGCTCCATAGGAGTCAGGGCTCAGCCTTTCGGGCCTGTCTTTTTTATCTTCCGCATCTGGATCATGGCATACACATAATGCCCCCACACCCCGGCAAGCAGCACGATGAGCAAAACGATCATCCAGGTGGGCGCCACGGTGGTCCAGAGCAGTCCGCTCTCTTCGGTGACGTAATTGGGGATCACCCCCCAGGCTACCGTCTCCGAAACCTCCACATTGCCAAAGTCAGGGTGCTCCAGCACGGAAACGAAGAGCGCCACATTCCCATCCTTGTCCCCGGGAATACCTTCAGGGAACTCAATATCGCATTCCCCTTCCACCAGCCATCCGTCGGCGATCTGCAGCTTACTCAACATCCCCTGCTTGAACAGAAAGATGTCCTGCTCGTTCACAGGGTATTCCTGTCCATCACCTTTAATGTAATGGGCGGTCACATGCACGGTCTTCACGCTGTCCACTACCTCTGCCGTCATGGTCAGGCGCAGGTCCTTGACATAGACCTCCTCATAGGCCATATCCCAGGCCTCGTTGCCTTCAAAACCTGCGGTGAAGCCCATGAGGCCGCCGGTGTCGCGATAGACAATGTCCTCAGGCTTCACCATCAGCAGGGCCACCCCATCGTAGTCTGTCTTCACCTGGCCCAGGACAACGGGATCGGCATCGGTGAGGTGGGTGAAATCGATAGGGAGGTCCCGGACCGGAACGTACCCATCCT